>OJBD01000010.1_pt1 | contig 115873 bp, 47 predicted proteins | sample 1590481 | NCBI WGS metagenome assembly OJBD01 (sample SAMN05416811, study PRJEB24817) | seawater metagenome | isolation source: Sea water | place: Canada:Atlantic | collected 2013-07 | reverse complement strand
ATCTACACTAGATCGCTCGTCGGCAGCGTCAGATGTGTATAAGAGACAGGTTTCCGCGCACGGGCGCTTCCACCCGCACGATCAAAGAGAGTTCGCGCGCTTTCGCGCAACAAACGAAGATCTTCGGAGTCGCTAGAATTCATATCAGTCTGTGCCATTTTGTTTCCGTTGAATCATCATCGGCGCGTCAGTGGTAAAGACGACTTCGCCCTTTGGGTTCTTGGCGCTGAGCGTGTAGTGCAACACACCCCGGTCCGGTTTGCTCGCCGAAGGTTTGACCGAATTCACCGTCAACTCGATATCCAGAGCCTCATCAGGGCGCACCGGCCTGACCCAACGCAGGGTGTCGAATCCGATGCCGCCGATATTGGCGATCCCGACCATGAAGTCGCTCATCATCGGCTTGAACACCTCAAGCAAGGTCTGGAACCCGGAGGCGATCAGGCTGCCGTGGATCTCTGTCGCATAGGCTTCATCGGTGTGCAGCCGCTGGGGATCCCACTCATTGGCGAAGGCCTTGATCGATTCGGCGCTCATCGGATCGCTGCGGAACCGAAAGACGTCTCCCGCCTGAAAATCGTCCAGATATTTCAAGTTGTCGTCATACTTCAAGTCGTCGTCTCCTTCGCGAAGCCAGCGTCATAGGCGCTGGAATCCTTGGACCTCCGGTCACGGTTAAGCTCTTCCAGCTTTGGATAGGTCGCGCGGAATGCGGTCAGAAATTCGTCCATCGGCGGATCGACGAAAAGCCCACGGTCATTCACATATTCCATGTGCCGCTGGTCCGCTTCGTCGAACTCGTGGAACAACGCGTCGTGATAGCCGTCAAACACCAAAGGCTTGACGCCAAAACGCTCGCAAAGGTCGATGTTGAATGCGGGCGTGATCTTATAGGTCTCTTCGCCCAGCCAGACTTGAACATATCCATGGTAGATGAACAGATCGGTTTCCATCAGCTCTTGCAGCTTGGGTGTGTTCAGGTGGTTGCGCACGTCAGCAAACCCAAGGGCAGCCGGGATGCCGACAGAGCGCAGACAGGCCGCCAGAAGGATCGCCTTGGGCACGCAGAAGGCCGCTTCTGCCTTGGCGACACGGCTGGAACGGTAGGCCTCCGCATCCAGTTCGAAACAATAGGGGTCGTAACGGATTTTGTCGCGCACCGCTTCGAACAAACGGATCGTCTTGTCGCGATCAGACGCATCGGCTGGCAGATCACGCAACGCGGATGCAACAAAGTCCTGCACCTCCGGGCTATCGCTTTCGACAAACTGAGTCTTCGACAGGTAACGTTCGGCTTCTGCCGGAAGGCCGTTTTTAGAATCTACCATCGGTCCCTCCCCCCTATACATATTTCTAACACTTGTTAGATTAACGAGCCGAAGTCGGCGCGTCAACGGGATTCATTCCGTTTACGGCGACTTCGCGCCATAGCGGATATTGTCCTTTCCCAAGGGCGACGCGCGCCCCGTTTCCCCTGCCGAAGAGCGAAACTCCGCAGCGATCGGCAATGGCAACGATGGTGCCTGCTGACCGGCGATGCTCAGCTTGCGGTCAAAGACACCGCGGGCATTGAAATGTGGGTCACGGGCAGCCTCGGCCGGGGTCTTCACGACCGAGCAACAGCAATCCGCCGCCACCAACAAGGGCCCCCAATGGGTCGACGGTTCGCGGCCCAGACGGCGTGCGACCTCGGCGGCGCAGGTCTCTGGATCGCTCAGGTCGTCGCGCAGGTCCTGGGGCTGATCAATCACATCGCAGAAGGCTTGCCAGAACTTTTCCTCGATGGCGCCGACCGCGATCTTTCGCCCGTCGGCAGCCGTGTAAAGCCGGTAGCGCGCCAACCCGCCTGTCACCCGGCTGCCGCCGTTTTGGATATCCTGCCCGGCGACAACTCCCTGCGCATGGGCCCAATAGGCAAAGGTGAAGGCACCCTCTGCCATGGCGATATCAAGGTGGGTCCCCTGCCCGCTTTGCTGACGTGCGATCAGGGCCAGCAGGATGTTCACCACCGCCGGGTAGGTTCCGCCACCGATATCGGCGACAAGGCCGAAGGGCATGGTCGGGCTATCCTCGGTCCCGCTGCTCAGCGACAGGATTCCGGCGTCGCCCACGTAGTTCAGATCGTGACCGGCGGCCAACGCTTTCGGGCCGGTCTGACCATAGCCGGTGATCGAACAATATATGAGCGCCGGGTTGATCGCCCGCACCGCCTCATAGCCCAGCCCAAGGCGCTCCATCACACCGGGGCGAAACTGCTCGACCAGCACATCGGCCTTTTCGAGCAGGGGACGCAGGACATCCATGGTGTCCTGCGCCTTGAGGTCGATAGCTACCGAGCGCTTGCCTTGATTCAGGACGGCAAACCCGATGCTTTCCCCCTCGATCTTGGGGTCCGTATGTCGCGCGTCCTCGCCTGTGACGGGACGCTCGAACTTGACCACCTCGGCGCCGGCTTCAGCCAGCATCAGGGTGGCCATCGGTCCGGGCAGCAAAGTGCTGAAATCCAGGACCAGGATATCCTTTAGCGGCTGTGCCATAATGCCTATCTCACGCGAAACGCGCGGCCCCGTTGTTCAGAACCAACACGTCGCGCGCCGGAACCGAGGCGCGGAAACGGGCTTCGCCGCCTTCTTCCCAGATCTCGAAACGCACGGTTTCGCCGGGATAGACCGGGGCCGAGAACCGCACATCCAATCCGACCAGACGCGAGGCATCGTAGTCGAGCACGCTCTTGAGGATCGCGCGCGCCGCCAGACCATAGGTTGCAAGGCCATGCAGGATCGGGCGATCAAAGCCGACCGATTGCGCCACATCCGGGTCGGCATGCAGCGGGTTCATGTCACCGCTGAGCCGGTAGATCAGCGCCTGACGCGGCAGGGTCTCGATATCGCAGACATGATCCGGCGCACGGTCGGGCAACGTGGCGGGCGCAGGGCCGGCCTTGTTCTCTCCGCCGAAACCGCCGTCGCCGCGGCAGAATGCCGACATCGCCACGCGCGCCAGCGTCTCGCCGCTGTCGACGTCGATAATGTCACGGCTTTGATAAATGACCGCGCCCTTGCCTTCGCCCTTGTCCGCGATGAAGTCGATCTTGCTGCGGCCGATCAAGTTAGCCTTCACCGGCAGGGGTTTGTAGATGTCCAGCCATTGCTCGCCGTGCAGGACCTTCTGCCAGTTCACCCCGGTCTTGGGATTGCGCAGCCAAAAACCGGGATAACCCAGGATGACGGGCATCGAGGGGACCGCCTTGAGGTTGTCCTCATAGACAAAGGCCAGCTCCTTCTTGTCGGTGGGATCCTCGCCGAACCCCAGGCCGAGCGCGTACAGAATGGTATCCCGCTCAGTCAGCGTTTGCTGGTTCTCTTCGAAATCCCAGTTTGAAAGTGCTTCGAAATCCAATGGCATGATCTTTCCTCCCTTGATCGCTTTCAGAGTGTGGCTTGTGATCCCAAGATTGCCGTGACCTGACTGGTCAGCACACCGCCGTTGCCATGTGCCAGCGCCAGATCGACATTGTTCAACTGAAGACCGGGCGCGTCGCCACGGATTTGCCGCGCGGCCTCGATCACGGTGAAAATACCGTACATGCCGGGATGCACACAAGAGAGCCCCCCACCATTGGTGTTCACCGCCAAGGCGCCCTCCGGCGCGATGCGCCCGCCTTCGACAAAGGCACCGCCCTCGCCCTTGGCGCAGAATCCGAGGTCTTCGAGAAACAGGATCGTGTTGATAGTAAAGGCATCATAGAGCTCGACCGCCTGAATATCCTTGGCCGAAACGCCCGCCGACGCATAGGCGCGCTGGCCGGACTCGCGCGCGGCGGTGACGGTAAAATCCTTCATCTGTGATATTTGACGATGCGAACTCTGTGCCGCACTGCCCAGCACATAGACCGGCGCCTTGGGGAAATCCTTGGCGCGCTCGGCCCGGACCATCACGATTGCGCCGCCGCCGTCGGTCACCAGACAGCAATCGCGCACGGTCAGCGGATCGCCCACCATACGCGCGCCCAGCACGTCCTCGCGGGTCAGCGGGCCGCGCTCAAAGGCTTCGGGATTGTGCTGCGCCCAGGCCCGTGCGGCCACGGCGACATCGGCCAGTTGCTCACGGGTGGTGCCGTATTCATGCATGTGCCGCGCCGCCGCCATGGCATAGGCGGAAATCGGATAGCGCGGATTGTAGATCGCCTCATAGGCCGGCGGGCGCGAGGCCGTCACCAGCCTGCCCGAGGCGGTGCGCTGGTTCGAACCATAGACAATCAGCGCGACGTCACACAGCCCGGCGTCCAGCGCCATGGTCGCGGAGGTCAGATAGTTCACAAAGGACGACCCGCCCGACATCGTGCCATCGACAAAGCGCGGCTGAATCCCCAGATACTCCGCCGCCATCAAGGCCGGCATGCTGTCTTCCATCATGGTGCAGAACAGCCCGTCCACATCCGACAGCCTCAGCCCGGCATCGCCCAGCGCGGCCAGCGCGGATTGCGCCATGACATCATAGGCCGTCAGCCCGTGCGCTTCGCCAAAGCCCGCGTGGCCGGTGCCCACAATGGCGGATTTTCCTCGCAGATCACTGCTCATGTCTCACCCCTCATCCGGCTGGAACAGGATCGCGGGCTGCCCCTCGGCTTCCCCGATAATCGCGCGCACGGCCATGTCGATGGTCACGTCACCGGGTTCGATCCCCTCGATCCGGCTCATCATTCGCACACCTTCCGCCAGCTCGACGACACAGACATTGTAGTCGCCGCCACGTTCAGCCTTCTGGCGCACGACGGTTGTGGTATAGACCCGACCCTTGCCGCTGGCCGGCTTCCAAGTTATCGCGGCGCCATGACAATGCGGGCACATCACACGGGGGAAAAAGTGAAATTTCCCACAATCATCGCACTGGGGCAGCAGGAATTCGTTCTTCGCGAGGGCCTCTCGGAACGTCGCGTCTGGTCCACTGGACGCTGTCATATATGCCTCTCTTCGGTTGGCATCGGCACAGATTGAATGTTGATAATGTTTCTAACGAATGTTAGATTTTCGTCAAGCCCGTGAGAACAAACAGCGAGAAAATCAATGTCAGGTATCAACTCAGGCCCCCTCTCCGGTAAGCTTGTCGTCGCTCTGGAACAGGCCGTTGCGGCCCCGTTCTGTTCATCGCGACTGGCCGACGCCGGGGCGCGCGTGATCAAGATCGAACGCAAGGGCGTTGGCGACTTCGCGCGCGCTTACGACCGGGCTGCGAATGGCGAAAGCGCCTACTTTACATGGCTGAACCGGGGCAAGGAATCAGTCGCGCTGGATATCAAGGCCGATGAGGACCGCGACATCCTGCTGAACATGCTAAAAAACGCGGATGTGTTTATTCAGAACCTCCTACCCGGTGCGCTGGCCAAGATCGGGCTCGATTCCGCCTCCCTGCGGGAGATGTTTCCGCGCCTCGTGACCTGCGATATCACCGGCTACGGCGAAGACGGGCCCATGCGCAACGCCAAGGCCTATGACCTGCTGGTGCAATGCGAAAGCGGCCTGGCCTCTGTGACCGGCACACCGGACGGACCCGGCAGGGTCGGCGTCTCGGTCTGCGATATCGCGACTGGCATGACCGCCCACGCCGGCATCTGCGAAGCCCTTGTGGAACGGGACCAAACCGGCAAGGGGCGCGGCGTTTCGGTCGCGATGTTCGACGTCATGGCCGACTGGATGGCGGTGCCCCTGCTCTATCACGACTACCTGGACAAGGCGACGCCGCGCGTCGGGCTGAACCATACGGTGATCTGCCCCTATGGCGCCTTCGAATGCGGCGATGGCGAGCTGGTCGTTATCACGGTCCAGCACTCCGGCGAATGGACCCGCTTCTGCGAGCATATCCTGAATGACGCCGACCTTGCCAATGACCCCCGCTTTCACGACAATACATCGCGATTGGAAAACAAGGCTGATCTCGAAGTGCTCATCAAGGCAGAATTCGGTTCTCATGACCGCGCTGAGATGCTGAAGCGGCTCGACGCGGCAGGCATCGCATCGGGGGCGGTGAACGATGTGGCTGCCCTGTCGGGGCACCCGCAGCTTGACCGGTCCGCGGTTGGCACCGCTTCGGGTGAGATCAACGTACCGATGCCTCCGATCCGGCGCAGCGGCGGCGAGACGACCCTGGGCCCAAGCCCCGCCCTTGATTCGCAAGGCGCGGCGATCCGCGCGGAGTTCGCAAGACAGGCCTAGGACAGCAAAGGGGCAAAGATGACCGAGGCACGAAAACCAGGTATCATGGACGGTGTGAAAATCATCGACCTGACCTCGATCATATTCGGCCCGCTTGCGACGCAGATGCTGGGCGATCTGGGCGCCGATGTGATCAAGATCGAAAGCCCCGAGGGCGATCTGCTCCGCCAGGTGCAGCCCGCCCGCAATTCGATGATGGGGGCGGCCTTTCTCGGCTCGAACCGCAACAAGCGCAGCGTGGTACTCGATCTCAAGACAGACACCGGCCGCGCGCGCCTGCGCAAGCTGCTGTTGGATGCCGATGTGATGATCTCCAGCGTCCGGCCCGCCGCCCTTGCCCGCCTGTCCCTCGATCCCGAAACGCTGCAACGCGAAAATCCGAACCTGATCACGGTTGCCGCGACCGGCTACGGGCAGGACGGACCCTACGCCGCGAAACCCGCCTTTGATGACATCGTTCAGTCGGTCTCGGGGCTCGCCAGCCTGCCCAGCCTTCGCGACGCCGACGCAAAGCCCGACTATTCCCCGACCGTCCTCGCCGACAAGCTGGGCGGCGTGACCACGGCCTATGCCGTCATGGCGGCGCTGTTTCACCGCGAACGCACGGGCCAGGCCCAGCACGTCGAGGTGCCGATGTTCGAAACGCTGACGGCCTTTCTGCTGACCGAGCATCTCGACGGCGCCACATTCGATGATGTGCCCAAGGATTTCGGCTATTCGCGGATGCTGGTGCCCCACCGTCGCCCCGTGCAGACAATGGACGGCTTCATCACGATCCTGCCCTATACCAACCTGCAATGGGCGCGATTCTTCGGGGCCGTCGGGCGCGATGACATGGTCGAACACCCATGGGTCACCAACATGGAGGCCCGCAGTCGCAATATCGGCGCGCTCTATGACATGGTGGCGCAGATCGCCCTGACGCGAAGCACGCAGGAATGGGTCGACCTGATGGAAACGGTCGACATCCCCGCCATGCCGGTCCGCAATCTGGCGGATCTGCCCAACGACCCGCATCTGGTGGCGACGGGCTTTTTCCAGCAGGTCGAACACCCCTCCGAAGGAGCGATCTGGACCACCAGACCGCCCGTCCGCTTTTCCGCGACCCCGGCCCGGCACGATCACCGCCCGGCCCCCAAGTTGGGAGAGCACACCGAGGAGATCCTCGGCCCGGACGGTGACTGAACCCGCTGCGATCAGGTATCCAGCGACCGCGCGATCAATTCCTTCATGATTTCATTGGTACCGCCGTAGATCATCTGAACCCGGCTGTCGGCGTAGAGGCGCGCAATCGGGTATTCCATCATAAAGCCGTAGCCGCCGTGCAGTTGCAGGCATTCGTGCATGACTTCGTTCTGGGTCTGGCTGCCCCACCATTTCGCCATCGACGCGGTGGCGGCATCAAGCTCGCCCGCTTCAAGCCGGGCAATCCCGTCATTCACGAAACTGCGCAGCAATTCGGCCTTTGTCTTGCATTCCGCCAGCTTGAACCGCGTGTTCTGGAAATCCATGATCCGACTACCGAACGCCTTGCGTTCCTGAACGTATTTGACCGTTTCCGCGATGGCAAAGTCGATAAAGCCCAGCGCGGTAATGCCGATCAGCAGCCGCTCCCAGGGGAGTTGCTTCATCAGTTGGTAGAACCCCTGCCCCGCCTCCGGGCCCAGCAGGTTAGCCGTGGGCACCCGCACGTCCTCAAAGAACAGCTCTGCGGTGTCCGAGCCCTTCATGCCCAGCTTGTTGAGGTTACGGCCCCGGCGAAATCCCTCGGCCCCTTCGGTTTCCAGAACGATCAGCGACACGCCCTTGGCCCCTGCCGCGCGATCCGTCTTGGCAACCACGACGACAAGATCAGCGGTATGCCCGTTGGTGATAAAGATCTTCGAGCCGTTGATCTTGTAGTGATTTCCGTCCTGCTCGGCGTAGGTTTGAACGTTCTGCAGGTCCGAACCTGTCCCCGGCTCCGTCATGGCAATCGCGGCGACACTTTCGCCGCTGATCAATTTCGGCAACCATTTCTTCTTTTGATCCTCGCTGCCATAGGCATTGAGATAATGGATCACGATGGACTGGATGCCATAGCCCCAACCGCTGTCACCGACGCGGCCCTGCTCGTAAATGGTGATCGCATCAAACGCGACGCCGCCGCCAAAGCCGCCGTATTCCTCCGCGATCGAGCCCCCCATGACGCCTTGCTGGCCTACCGTTGTCCAGAACTCACGGTCGACGATTCCCTGCTCGGCCCATTTTTCCACATTCGGTGCCATCTCGGCCTCGAACAGCTTGCGTGTGGTGTCGGCGAACATCTTGTGTTCATCGGACACCCAGGACGGTGAATTCTTGATCAAAGACATTTTGTGGACCCTTAGAAGTTGGTTCGGTTGCGAAAATCTAACAAGCGTTATGTTTTATATCAACGCATCACACGCGGGTTTGGACGCAGCGTCATTTTCAAACCGCTGATCTCCCCCAGGCGTTGCTGGCCGCTGGCGCAGGTGCCCAGCTGCACGAAAAAGGCCCGCGTTTCGCGGGCCCTTCGGGATAGGCACAGGGCCGGATCACCTCCCGGCGGGACCGATCAACGGTCCTGGAACTCGGGCTTGCGCTTTTGCGAAAAGGCCCGCATCGCTTCTGGAAAATCATGCGCTGCCAGCAAGACCGTCTGCGCGTCACGCTCGATATCCAGCGCTTCGAGGTAGCTGCTTTCAGCGGCAGAGCGCATCACCCGCTTTGCCGACTGCACCCCGAACATCGGATGGGCCGCGATTTCGCGGGCGATTTCCAGCGCGCGCGCCTCGACCTCATCAGCCGGGACGCAGTCTTCCACGACGTTCAGCTCCCTCGCGGTGCGCCCGTCGATCTCGCGGCCCGTCAGAACCAGCATCCGCGCCACGCCCGCGCCAGCCCGCTGCTGCAGCAGCCAGCTCGACCCCGTGTCTGGACATCCGCCGACCCGTGCAAAGACTTCGCACAACCGGGCATCCTCGGCGGCGACGACGATATCGGCGGACAAGGCGAGGCTCAGACCGGCGCCAAAGGCGACGCCGCGCACGGCTGAAATCAGCGGTTTACGAAACTGATAGGCGGCGCGGCCCCCGTCATGAACACGGTCGATCATCTCGGAGGTTGCGCGGGCCCCCTTGGCGACTTCGTCCTGAAAACCGACCAAGTCCCCGCCGCTGCTGAAATGTTCGCCCCCGGTCATAACCACGGCCCGGATTGAATCGTCCTGATCAGCCTCGCGCAGACAATCAATGAGCGCGTCGACAAAGGCTATGCTGTAAGGATTGCGTTTCGCCGTTTGAAGAAACCGCAAGATACCGACAGAGCCGTCCCTGTCCAGGCGCATCAGTTCGCTCATGTCGCTCTCCCTCAGGTTCCGGTCCAGACCGGAGCACGCTTTTCGGCAAAGGCCTTGGGGCCTTCGATGGCGTCATTGCTGGAATAGACCACCTCGTGCAGTCGCTGGCCTTCCTTCATACCGGCGGCGCAGCCGAGGTCCATGGTGGCACGCACGCCACCCTTGGCCGCGACAACCGACAAGGGTGCCACGCTCGAAATCCGCTTCGCCAGCTTGAGAGCCCGCGCACGCACCGCATCGGGTGTATCCTCAAGGTAGTTGGTAAAGCCATACTCATGCAGGCGCTCGATCGGCATCAACTCACCGGTCAGCAGGATTTCCATGAGGATCGGCTGCGGCAGCATCGACAGCGCCGGTGAGGCCCAGGGCGATCCGCGACCGATGTTGACTTCGGTGATGCCGACCTTGGTGCCCTTGAGACCGACGCGGAGATCGCTGTTCAACGTCAGCATCATGCCACCGGCCATCAGCGAACCGGTCATGGCCGCGATGATCGGCTTCTTGCAGCTGCGCATGGTTTCATGGAACGGGTCACGCATCTTGGACAGGATATCGACGCCCTCTTCCTGGGCGATCTGCGCGGCCTCCTTCAGATCGAGCCCGGCGCTGAACACGCCGCAGTCGGCCGAGGTCAGAATGGCCACGCGGACGTTGTCATCGGCTTCGATCTGGTCCCAGGCATCCGCCAACCCATTGGTTGCGGCCACGGACAACGCGTTCTTGCGCTCGGGCCGGTTGATGCTGACGGTCGCGATACCGTCCTCGATAGTCACTTCAATGGGGTTCATGGTACCTGCCTCGTAGAGTTCGAAAATAGGGATTTAGGCATTTGGAAATCTCCCGCGACCACTTGGCCGCGGGAGAGGTCTGGATCAATCGACGGTGAACTTGGAGGAGCTTTCCTCGATCACTTCCCACACAACGTCGAGGTAATCGGCGCTCCAGTCGGTCAGCGGAACCCAGGTCTCGCCGTCCCACTGTTCGATGCGCGTCTTGCCGCCACCGCCGTGATCTTCGCCAGTCACTGTCAGCGGCGCCATCAGGCCGTTGCCGTCATAGCCGGACAGCGATTCATAGGCTGCCTTCATGCTTTCGGGCGTCAGCGGCCAACCGTCATTCTCGACGGCGATGCGTGCGGCTTCGATCCCGGAGGAATAGATCGCTAGGCCGGTGTTGTAGTACACATCCCGGACCGAGCTTTCAGGACCGCTGCCTTTGCCTTCGGCATAGATCGTGTCCAGCATCGTCTTGACGATCGGCACTTCCTGACCGCCGGCAACGTTTGTTCCGCGCAGGATGCCAGTGGCTTCTTCGGCGCCGATATTCGCGATATCGACTTCGTTCAGCCAGTTGGATGACAGGTAACGATCAATCGGGAAGCGGTTACGACGCATCTCCTTGGAGGCGACGACGTGCCCGCCAGCCAGAAGCCAGCTGATCACATAGTCGGGCTTGTCGCGACGGATCTTGCTCCATGCGCCGGCTTGGTCGGAACCGGGCAGCGGCACGGGGTAAAGTTCCAGCTCAAAGCCTTCCTTCTCGGCGAGGGTCTTGAGGATCTCGATCGGTTCCTGACCGAAGGGATAGTCAAGATAGATAAAGCCGATCTTGGCATCGCTGAAATCGCCTTCGAACTGCGACTTGATGTAGGCAATGTCGTTGGCGGCTTGCTGCCAATAGGTCGGACCGATCGGGAAGACCCATTCGAACACTTCGCCATCAACCGCGTCGCCACGACCCACGAAGGATTGCATCAGGATGTTTTCATCCTTCATCACGCGCGGCAGAACCGCGTTGGTGACGGGTGTGGACAGGAAGTTGAAGATGAAAACGCCGTCACGCTTCAACTGCTCATAGCATTCCACGCCGCGCTGCGGCTCGTTGCCGTGATCCTTGACGACCATCTCGATCGGATGGCCGTCGATGCCGCCACTTGCGTTGACATGCATCGCAAGATCCTGGGCAGCCTGGGCCACCTGGGGCGAAATGAACGTATAGGATTTGCTGAGGTCAAAGCAGAGACCAAAGCGGATCGGTTCATCCGACTGCGCTTGCGCGGTTGTCACCGCGCCCCCCGCTGCCAGGGCGACAGACAGGGCCGCCGCGTTGATAATTTGTTTAGCTTTCATTTCTTCTCTCTCTCTCGTTCAATTTTACAGATGTCATCGGGGTGTTACGCGCGCCATCCCACCGAACTGGCAAGATGGCGCGGCGTCTTAGTTCCCGTATTTGGAAGAACTTTCCTTAACGACATCCCACACAATATCTTTGTAGTCCGCGATCCAGTCGGTTTGCGGAACCCAGGTTTCCCCATCCCACATCTCGATGCGCGTTTTACCACCGCCACCATGGTCATCGGCCGTCACGGTAATCGGAGCCATCAGCCCGTCCGCGTCATACCCTTCGAGCGATTCCAGACCCTTCTTGTAGGACTGGGCGGTGATCGGCATGCCATCGATCTCCGCGGCCTTGCGAGCCGCTTCGAACATGATCGAATACATCGCAAGCCCGGTGTTATAGAAAACGTCTTCCGTCTTCACGATCGGGCCCGAGCCTTCGCCCTTGTCGTAAAGCTCGGTCATCATCTTCTGACGCAGCGGCACATCCAGGCCACCGACGACGTTGGTACCGCGCTTCAGGCCGATAGCAGCCTCATTGCCGATGTTGGCGATATCGACCTCGTTCAGCCAGTTCACCGCGATGTATTTTTCCATCGGGATGCGGTTCCGCGCCATTTCCTTCGCGGCGACAACATGCGCGCCACCCAGCATCCATGAAATCACGTGATCGGGCTGATCGCGACGCATCTTGGACCATGCGCCCGCCTGATCGCTGCCCGGTAGCGGGATCGGATAGAGCATCAGCTCAAAACCTTCCTTTTCCGCCAGGGTTTCGAGAATTTCGATGGGCTCTTGGCCAAACGGATAGTCAAAGTAGATGAAACCGACCTTGACGCCGCTCAGATCACCGTCGTGCACTTGCTTGATGTAGCCAATGTCATTCGCGGCCTGGCCCCAATAGGTCGGACCCACCGGATAGACCCAATCAAAGACGGTACCGTCCACCGCATCGGCACGACCGACGAGGGATTGCATCAGGATATTTTCGTCTTCCATGGCGCGCGGAAGGACGGCGAGGGAGACCGGCGTGGACAGTGTGTCAAAGACAAAGACGCCCTCACGGCTCAGCTTGGAATAGCATTCGATGCCACGCTGCGGTTCGTTGCCGTGGTCGCGCACGATCACTTCCACTGGCTCGCCGCCAATTCCACCTTCCATATTCACGATCTTGGCCAGATCCTGTGCCGCCTGCGCGATTTGCGGTGTCGCAAAGGTATAAGCCTTGCTCAGGTCGTAACAGACGCCAATCTTGAATGGGTCCGCCAGCGCCTGAGTGCCGGCCATAAGGCCGCCCACCATTGAAAGCGCGGCAATCGTTTTAGTCACTCGCATCATTTAATTCCTCCCTAAATGATTCTTCTGATCATCTTAGCTCAACCAGCGCTTACGCCGACTGTAATGTTTGACGTTGTGGAAATCGGTTTCTTCCCCTCCGCCAAGGTAGAACTCCTGGATATCCGAGTTGGACTTCAATGCCTCGGCAGTGCCGTGCATGACAACGCGTCCATTCTCGATCAGATAGCCTTCGGACACGATCTCCAGTGCGGCGAGGGCGTTCTGTTCGACCAGCAGGACGGACATGCCGTCCTCGGTGCTGATCCGTTTGATGATGCCAAAGATCTCGTCCACCAGGAACGGGGCGAGACCAAGACTTGGTTCGTCCAGCATCAAAAGGCTCGGCTGGGTCACCAGCGCCCGCCCGATGGCGAGCATCTGCTGCTCCCCACCAGACAGGTACCCCGAGGCGGAATTACGGCGCTCCGCGAGACGGGGGAAATGATTGTAAATCCGTTCCTTTTCCGTGTTCAGCTTCGACCTGGACATCCCCTTGGGCGCGGCGGCCGTCAGGTTCTCGTCCGGGGTGAGATGTTCAAAGACACGCCGTCCTTCGATGACGTGGCAGATTCCCATCTCCACCCTGTGCTGGGCGAGCATTTCGGTGATGTCCTCGCCCTCGAACTTGATTTCGCCCCGGCTGATGCGTCCGCGCTCGGCTTTCAGCAGACCGCTGATCGCCTTGAGCGTGGTGCTCTTGCCCGCCCCGTTCGATCCCAAGAGAGCAACCATTGCGCCCTTGGGGACCTGGACCGACACACCTTTGACCGCCATGATGACATTATCATACAGCACCTCGACACTGTTCATCGACAGAATGGGCTGGGCATCCGATTTGTTTTGTATCGACATTTCTGTTTATTTCCTCAGCTGATCGAAGGGCCAGACCATCAGATAATCCCTGATATTCCCGTAGAGCTTTCCCAAACCCAGCGGTTCAATCAAAAGAATAACGACAATCAATGCGCCATAGACCGCATTCGGAATATGGGCGAGCGTTTCGACATTGACTTGCATGCCAAGGGCTTGGCTTGCGGAGGTAACGACGCCATTCACCAGACCCGGAACAAGCAGGATCAGGGCGACGCCGAAATAGGACCCGATGACACTGGCGAGACCGCCAATGATCACCATCGCGAGCACCTGGATCGACACGTTCACCGAGAATTGTTCCGGCGCGGCGAGAAAGAAGAACGTGGCGACAAGCAAGGCGCCACTGACGCCCGCAATGAAGGACGAGGTCGCGAAGGCCAGGATCTTGTAGTAGAAACTGTTCACACCAAGGATCGCCGCGGCATAGTCCTTTTCCCGGACCGCCACGAGGGCACGGCCCAGTCCGGTGCGCTTGAGGTTCAACATGAAGATCGTCACAAGCACACACCACCCGAAGGCGACATAGTAATAGCCCGTGTCCGAGACGATTTCCTGTCCCAGCAGCTCCAGCGTCGGAGCTTGCAGCGAGGCGTGCGAACCGCCCGAGATCGCCGGAGAGTGGGTCAGCACCCAATCCATGACAAACTGCATCGCCAGAGTCGTGAGCGCGAGGTAGAGACCTTTCACCCGCAACGCGGCAAAGGCAAAGAGGCTCCCGATCACCGAAGAGGCCAGCCCGCCAATGACCAGGGCGATTTCCCAGGGAAGGCCAAAGCGCGCGGCGTGGATTGCCGAATACGCCCCGACCGCCATGACCGCGGCATAGCCGAGGTGAAGCTGACCGGCCCACCCCGTCACCAGGTTGAGCCCGAGGGCCGCAGCCGTCCAGATCAACCAGGGCAGCATGTAGCTGTTGAGGTAAAGCGACGGAACGATGAACGGCGCCGCCAACCCAAGGAAAAGAAAGACCACCGCGAGGTTCCGGTCCGCCGGCACCTTGAACATACGGCCGTCCGAAACGTAGTTGACGCGGTAGACACCTGAAAGTCGATAGAACATCGTTTAGACCCTTTCGATGTCATGACGGCCGAACAATCCATGCGGACGGATCATAACCGTAAGAATGAGAACTGCGGCGACGATGAGTTCGCGGCTTCCGCCCCCGACCAGCGGGTCCAGGAAATCGGCGCCCACGTTTTCGACAATGCCAAGAATGATGCCGGCAATGATCGCGCCAAGGATACTGTCGAGACCGCCGAGAACGGCCACCGTCAACCCTTTGAGAAGCAGCAGCGACAAGGCTTGGTCGACGCCCTGAATCTCGCCCCAGATGACACCCGCGGCAACCGCCACGACCGATGCCAGCGCCCAGGACAAGCCGACCCCGCGTTCGACCGAAATACCGACCGACCAGGAGGCCATGTAGTCATCCGCGATGGCGCGCAGCTTGATCCCCGTCCGGCTTCGGAAAAAGACCATGAAGGCCGCGAACAGGGCCAGCGCCACGCCGGCACCGACCAGGTGGATACGGCTGACAAAGATATCGCCCAGGAAGAACGGCTCATAGCTGACCCCCAGTTCGACCGAACGCGATGTCCCGCCCCAGACCGCCAGCGTCATGCCGCGCAGGAAGATATCCAGCCCCAGCGTCAGCATCAGGATCATGACAACCGGACGACCGGCCAGGCGACGCAATGCGACCCGCTCGATCCCGAACCCGAGGCCGAACATGATGACCGCGGCTAGCGGGATGGCCAGCCACAGCGGCAGCCCCGCGTCATGCGACAAGGCCAGGACCACGTAGGCCCCCAACATCGTCAGACCGCCCTGCGCGAGATTAGGCACAGAAGACGCCTTGTAGATTAGCACAATGCCAATGGCGAAAAGCGAATACAACAAGCCTGTCAATGCGCCATTAATTGCAAGCTCTGTAAGAAAGACCCAGTCCATTTACACCTCCCTGACGGGAAGGACTCTATCGACCTTCCCTGTTTCCCCGGTTTCGTAAGTCACTAGCGCGCTGACATGGACTTCTTTTGAACCGTTATAAAGTGACGCGATGACGTCGCCGTAGCGTTCTTCAACCACCTTCCGACGCAGTTTCCTGGTCCGGGTGATTTCACCGTCGTCCGGGTCGAATTCTTTCGGCAGACTGACAAAGCGCTTGAGCTGCAGTGGCTCGGTCACGACCTTGTTGACCCGCTCAAAGGCTTCGCGAAGCAATTCGCTGACCTCTTCGCGCTGGGACAAATCCGCATAAGACACATACGGAACCCCGTTCACCTCGGCCCAGTGACCGACCGCTTCGAAATCGACACAGACCATTGCGGTCAGCTCGTCCAGACCAGCGCCGACAACGGCGGCGTCCTTGATGTACGGGCTGAACTTCAGGCGGTTCTCGATGTAGTTGGGGACGTAGCGTTCGCCACTGCCCGTATACATGACTTCGGAGACACGCCCCAGAACCACAAGTTGGCCGTTTTCTTCCAGATAGCCGGCGTCGCCGCTATGCAGCCACCCGTCTTGCAGGGCCTCCGCGGACGCTTCCGGCTTGTTGAAGTAGCCGCTGAACACACTGTCCGACTTTACGAGGATCTCGCCATCGTCGGCGATCTTCACCTCGACACCCGGAACCGGGGTCCCGACGGTGTGCAAGCGCACCTCGGACGGAGACTGCAGGGCGTTGATGGCGCTGTTCTCGGTCTGACCGTAGAACTGCCGCAACTTGATCCCCAGGGCGCGGTAAAAGACAAAGGTGTCCTCGCCGATCGCCTCGCCGCCGGTAAAGGCGTTCTTCAACCGGCTCATGCCGAATTGGTCCTTGATCGGGCCAAAGATGATCGCCTCACCGAGCAACCGGCCCAAAGGCTCCAGCATGCCACCGCTCTTGCCGTTCAACTTGCGGGTTTCCGAGGCAATCGCGCGATCCATGAAGAAATGGTAGAGCTTCTTCTTCAACCTGGTGGAATTTTCCATGCCGACCTGAATGGTCGTCAGCATCTGATCCCAGCTTCGCGGCGCGGCCAGATAGAACGTCGGCGCGATTTCCCGCATGTCCCGAACGACCGTTTCCTGACGCTCCGGCACACTGACGGTGAAACGCAGCGACAGCGCCGCGGCCACGGTGATAGCGTAGTCACCGACCCAGGCCATCGGAAGATAGGCCAGAACCTCTTCCTGCTTGTCGAACGCACCCGCAGCGAAACCGTTGCGCGCGGCGGCCAGAACGTTCTTCTGACTCAGAACGATCCCCTTCGGCGCGCCGGTGGTCCCGGACGAGTGCATGAAGATCGCCGGATCGTCGGCTTTGCCCCGGCTCAGCAGCTCTTCGCGACGGTTGGGGTTCTTCTCGAGATCCTGCTTGCCCTTCGCAATCAGATCATCCCAGGACATCAGCCCCGCGTCCTCATAATCACCGAGGCCGCGTGTCTCATCATAGATGATGTGACCGATGCCACGTGCGCCCGCACCGCGAACTTCGAGGATCTTGTCGACCTGCTCCTGATCTTCCGCAATGGCGGCGACGATTTCGACTTCGCCGAGGAAATGCTGCAACTCACCCAGGGTCGCACCCGGATAGGCCGGCATCGGATAGGCCCGCAACAGCGAGGTCGCGAGGATGCCTGCGTAAAGGCGCGCACGGTTGTCCCCCAGGATCAGCACGGCCTTTCCCGGCCCGACGCCCAAGGCTTCGAGCCCGGCGGCACAGGCGGTGATCTCGTCCGCATATTCGGCCCAGGTCGTCTCCTTCCAGATACCGCGCTCTTTTTCGCGAAGCGCGATGTCGGAGCCGTATTGCGACGCGTTCCGCGCCAGCAATCCGCCGATCGTTTCGTCAGTGGAAGAATGCACTTTTGCTCCGTCAGCCATGGGACCCTCCGATATATGCCTCGATAACGCGAGGATCTTTCACAACTTCCCGAGGAATGCCGCTGGCGATCATTTCGCCGTAGTTCAGCGCAAGCATCCGGTCGCAAATACCGATGATGACATCCATATGATGTTCGATCAGCAGAACGCTCACGCCGCGCTCGGCCCTTGCATCCAGGATAAAGCGGGACATGTAGCCCTTCTCTTCCTGGTTCATGCCGGCCATCGGCTCATCGAGGATCAGCATCTGCGGCTCGGCCACCAGGGCCCGTGCCAGCTCCACCCGTTTCTTCAGGCCGATAGGCAGCCCGTCGACCATCTCATGCCGGATGCTTTCGAGCTGAAGGAACTCGATCACTTCCTCCACAACCTTCCGGTTCTCGATCTCTTCGGGTCGCGCGGCCCACCAGTAAAGGGCGGTGCGCAACACGCCTGGGTTCATATGAATATGACGCCCAAGGAGGATGTTGTCCAAGACGCTCATCCCGTTGAACAGGGCGAGGTTCTGGAAGGTCCGGGCCACGCCGAGCTTTGCCACCTTGTAGGGCGAGGTGCCCGTGATGTCATTGCCGTCCAATCGGACTTTTCCCACGTTTGGCGGATAGAACCCGGTAATCGCGTTCGTGAGCGTCGTCTTGCCGCTCCCGTTCGGACCGACGAGACCAAAAATCTCTCCCGGTTGAATAGCGAGGTCCACGCCCGTCACGGCCGTGATGCCACCGAACCTGCGTTCGATGCCGATGCACTCAAGGATCGGCTTGCCGCCGGGTTGAGCATTTGCTGATTTGTTTGCTGTCGTCATCAACTCTCTTTAGTCCCCAAAATCTGCTCCGAGCGTCAGGAAATGCGGAAATAATCCGGTCGGCCAGTTGGCCATGGGTCGCCCCACATCTGCTGCCCGCCATCGATGTTCAGAACTTCGCCAGTCACGAATTTGCCAGAAGAGGCCGCCATGTAGACAACGCCTTCGGCGACATCCCATTCGTCTCCGGCATGCCGCATAGGATTGGAATCCTGAAAAGTCTGCGCGCCTTCGTCGGGATAATTGTGAAAGCCATTGCTCTCACAGCAGCCCGGCGCCACGCAGTTGACCCGTATCTTGTTCGGCGCCCATTCCACGGCGACGCTCTTGGACAGGTAAATGACCCCCGCACGCGCCGCGCAGGTATGCGCGATTCCGGGCATACCACGCCAGATATCCGCCACGATGTTGACGATTGAGCCGGGCTCCTTGCGCGCCACCCAATGCCGCGCAATCGCCTGCATCATCCACCAAGTTCCGTTGAGATTGGTATCGATCACAGCGTTCCAGCCCTTGGCCGAAAAATCCAGTGCCGCTTGTGGATACTGCCCACCCGCGTTGTTGACCAACACATCGATGGACCCGTATTCGCCGCTCACCTGGTCGATAAAGGCAACGACCTGGTCATTGTCCCGGATCGACATCGGGACAGCCAGGACCTTGCCTCCGAAACTGCGCAGATATTCCGCCGCAGATTCCAGCTTCTCTTCGTTACGGCCATTGATCGCGAGATTCGCACCCAGTCGGGCAAACAGGGCGGCAATCGCCAGACCCAACCCCCCACCGGCACCGGTGACGATGACTGTCTTTCCCGCGAACAAATCGTTAGAAAAAACAGTCGTCTTCGTTCTCAGCTCATCTCTCGACGAGCCAAATTGCGTATTATCCATTACGCCTCCTCCCTGTTCCCCATTCGGGGCAATTATTTATAATCTAACACGCGTTAGAAAACCTATCAAGGCCAGAGTTGCTCCCCACAACCGCCAAACCCTGGATCAATAGGACTTTGGAAGTCCTAACGCCTTTTCTGCAATAAAAGATAGCAACAATTGCGGGGTCACGGGGACAATTCTGAACAAAAGAGCCTCTCGGACCAACCTTTCGACGTGATACTCCTTGGCATAACCGAATCCCCCAAAGGTCATCTGGGCCACTTCGGTCGCTTCGACGGCGGCATCCGCGGCCAATAGTTTCGCCGAATTCGCCTCCACCCCGCAGGACTCGCCCGCATCGTAAAGCGCGGCGGCATGCATCACCATCAGATTGGCGGATTCCACGCGGGCCCAGGCCCGTGCCAAGGGATGTTGGACGCCCTGATTCTGTCCGATGGGTCGGGAAAAGACGACCCGCTCCTTGGCGTATTGCGCTGCGCGTTGCAGGGCATTGCGCGCGATCCCGATACACTCCCCGGCGATCAGGATACGCTCAGGGTTGAGGCCGTGCAGGATCTGACGGAACCCCTGGCCCTCTTCCCCGATCAGGTCCTCGGCCGGGATAGGCAGGCCGTCGATAAAGACTTCGTTCGAATCGACCGCCTTGCGGCCCATCTTGTCGATCTCGCGGACATCGACAAAGGTGCGATCCAGGTCGGTATAGAACAGGCTCAGCCCTTGCGTCGGATCAGTGACATCCTCCAGGCGCGTGGTCCGCGCCAACAGCAGCATCTTGTCCGCGACCTGCGCGGTAGAAATCCAGACCTTCTGGCCATGCACGACGTATCTGTCACCTTGGCGAACCGCCATGGTCTTGAGCTTGGTGGTATCCAGCCCGGTCGTCGGTTCGGTGACGGCAAAACACGATTTCTCATCGCCCGCGATCAAAGGGGTCAGCATTCTTGCCCGCTGCTCATCGGTGCCGAACTTCACCACAGGATTGAGCCCGAAGATATTCATGTGAATGGCCGAGGCGCCGCTGGCACCCGCACCCGATTCCGCAATCGCCTGCATCATGATCGTCGCTTCGGTGATCCCCAGCCCGGCGCCCCCGACCTCTTCGGACATGGCAATGCCCAGCCAGCCGCCATCGGCCAGCGCGCGGTGAAGGTCATGGGGAAAGCCGCCCTTGCTATCCTTTTCCAACCAGTACTCATCGTCAAACTGGGCACAGATCCGCAGGATCTGTTCGCGGATTTCTTGCTGATCGGGTGTCATACGAAACGTCATGGTCACTCTTCCTCCTCTGATAGGCCTACAAGGCCCGCCTCTTGCAGCCGGGCAATGCCAGCATCGTCATAACCGAGTTCGCGCAGAATTTCCCGGCTATCTGCGCCGGGTCCACGCCCGAGCCATCGAAAATTGCCCGGCGTGGCGCTCATATGCGGGACCGGTCCGATGACCTTCGTCTCCTCGCCCTCGACGGACACGATGTCCTTCCGGTGAAGCACCTGCTCGTTCGACGCGACCTCCTCGACGCTCAGGACACGCGAGGCAATCGCATCATGCCGCGCGAATTCCACCTCGACCTCGGCAAGGGTGCGCTGCGTGACGAAATCGTTGATGGCGTCGAAGACCACGGCCATGTTCTGCGACATGGTTGCCAATGTGGCAAAGCGCGGATCCTCGGCCAATTCGTCTCCGCCGATGGCGCGCAGCAGGCGTTGCGCGGTTTCTGCGCTTCCCGCCGAGACCGTCAGCCACACCCCGTCCGAGGTTCGGAACATGCCGCCGGGCGCAAAATCCATCGGCTGGCGCAACCCGTTGCGCTGCGGCGATAGCTTTGCCCCGGTCAAGGCGGGCACAGGATAATCCATCAATCGCAAGAGCGCCTCAAAGACCGCAAGGTCGATGACCTGTCCACGGGCATAGCCCTTTTCGCGCGCGAAAAGCGCCATCATGATCCCCAAGGCCCCCATCAGACCGGTGGTGCTGTCGGCGGCGGGAAAGCCCGGATGCATCGGCGGACCGTCGGGAAAACCGGTCAGATGCGCCAAGCCGCTCATCGCCTCGGCCGCACGGCCAAAGGCGGGCACGTCGCGCATGGGCCCATCCTGGCCGTAGCCCGATATCCGCAAAATAACGAGGTCCGGGTTCCATTCATGCAGAACCTCCGGCCCAAGCCCCGAGCGCTCCAAGACACCGGGGCGGAAATTTTCGGTCAGCACATCTGCCTTTTCGACGAGACTGCGCAGGATCGTCCGGCCTTCATCCGATTTCCAATCAAGGCTCAGGATCTTCTTGTTTCGCCCCAGGGTCTTCCACCAGACCCCGACCCCGTCTTCGGCCTTTGGCCCCAATTCGCGCACCATGTCGGTGCGGCCGGGGGATTCGATCTTGATAATGTCCGCGCCAAAGTCCGAGAGCAAGGCGGAGGCCAGCGGGGCGGCAATGACGTGACCAAACTCGATGATTTTTAGCTTCTCCAGGGGGGCGGTCATGGAGCGGGGCCTCTCGCGTTTCTAACAATCGTTAGATTATTAGCCGCGGTTCGGGAAAAGCTCAATACCATTGTGATAAGGCGATCCCTGGCCCCGTATCAGGTCAGGGTGACGACACGACACGCCATGCGAGATTTGCCAGTTGCAGGTGATGCCCTCCAACAGGTGCCTGATTCGTAACCGAGCCCAGCCGCGCGACGACCTATACAGCCCCTGCCCCATCGCCCTACGCCCAGCATAAGGCTGGGCGATTCAAGCGACCCGTTAAACGCCAGCAGTGCGATGCGCCAGCAAGCCGTCCTTTTCATCCGCCACCAGCTCTCCTCGCCGCACCAACCGGTTGACGTGGGCCAGCGCCTCAGTGAAGGCAAAGCTCATTTGGTGCGCATCCAGCTTGCGCGCGAACATCACCGGAACCAGATCGGCCACGGTCTGCGGCGCGGCGGTGCAGGCCTCGCGGATCAGATCACAGCGCAACTCGTGGTGCGCTTCCAGCTCTGCGGCACGGGTGTGCAATCCGTAAAAGGGTCGACGATGCCCCGGCAGGACGAGAACATCGGCGGGAATATCCTGACGCAATTGGCGCAGACTCCGCAGGAAATGGCCCAGCGGGTCGCCATTCGGGTCCATCGCCGAGACGCTGACATTCGGTGAAATCCGCTCCAGCACCTGATCGGCGGCGAACAGCAAACCCTCGTCGTGACAATAAAGCATGACCTGCTCTGCCGCGTGCCCCTCCCCCGTCAGCACGCGAAACTCGCGCCCCCCGATGTTGAGCACGTCGGCCCGGACCAACCTGTGATACGAGTTCGGCAGGGTATGGACGAGTTGCAGATACTCATTGCCCCGTATCGCCACGACGCCCGCCCCCTCCGCGGTCATCCCGTGGCTGACGTAGAAGTCAAAGTACTGCCGCGAGCTGGCCTTGTTCGGCCCCTGGGAAATCAGGCGGCTGTCGGCATAGGAAGATAGGCTCGTCAGCAAAGGGACGTCGAACCTCTCGCACAGCCAGCCGGCCATGCCGATATGATCAGGATGCGCATGTGTCGCGATAACACGCGTAATCTTGTCACCCTTCAGCACGTCACGCAGCACGCGTTCCCAGGCCGCGATGGAATCCTTGGTCTTGAGGCCGGTGTCGATGACTGCCCAACCGTCGCCGTCCCGAACAAAGTAAATATTGACGTGGTCCAGCGAGAAGGGCAAAGGCAAACGCACCCAAAGTATGCCCTCGGCAATTTCGACGGGCACTTCGAACTCGGGCACGGTCTCGAACGGGAAGGTCAGGGCGTCTTGTGTCGGCTGCGCAGCGTAGGTCATAACGGGTCCAATGTGATCTCTTTCCCCTGTCCTATCCCGCCGGCCCGACGCTGTAAACGGCGACGCCACTCAGGCGGCTGACGTAAAAGGCGCTCTTTGGCAGAACACGAAATTGCCAACTGGCAACGAAGCGAAAAAGTCCCCCCGCTCAAAGAGTTAGAAAATCAGATCGGATTGGCATCCGCGAACTTGCGAAAAAAGGCAAGGAAAGCTCGATCCGGGTCCGCTGCTGGTTCTTTGGTCGCGGCCCAGGCGCGCCACTCACCTTCGACGTAGTAGATATCGTAGCCCGGATGGCGCAGCTTCGCCGTCTCATATGTCTCTGTGCGCAAGGCAGCGCCGCGCCGTGTCAACCATTCGGGGCGTGGTTTCGGCGAAGCGAGCTCTTCGGCCGTTCCCTTTGCTTTTGCATGTCGACCGGGCGAGGCGAATTGCAACGCGCGCTCCGCTTTGCCCGTGGCCTCCCCGTCCTTGCGCCACCATTTCAGCTCTACATGAGTCACGCTGCGACCGGTCTTGATCGGCAGGATTTCGACCATGTAATCGGACAGAGCGGACACTTCCGAAACGGCGGGATCCACGGCTCTCAAGCGCAGGTTAGACCATGATGTCAGCTTGCCCTTGGGAACACCCAGCACACCTCGCAACGCATCGAGCGAGAATTTCTCGGAAGAGCGCCACCGCAAGTTGCCGCGCTTCTGCACCATTTCATAGAGGGTGAGCGCATATTTTGAACTCAGCGCGAACATCACTTCCCGCTGCAACCGCGCAAAGATCGTGGAGTTAGAGATGATCTTGCGCAGCCGTGGCGGAATCTCATATTCAAAGAGCCCGTCCGCACGCGACATTTCCAAATTCCCTCCGAGAAGCTGCACACGTTCGATCGCCGCCTGCCCGTCCCAGACCGCCTCAACCCGGACAATCGCCGACATCAGCCGTTCAATCGATTCGCCAATCCGGTCATTGGAATTATGCGACCCCCTGAGATCGGCCTTGGCGATGACATGGAGCACCGGCTTGTCGATCGCCTCCCAAGCATTCTCCAGCAACTGGTTGTAAATGCGACGATCCGTAAGCGTCAGCGGAGTGACCTCGATCAGGTCGACCAATTCCCCTGGCTTGACCAGGGACTCCTTGCTTGGCCGTGCATCGACGGTGCGATAACGTGTGGATGGTTTGGCCATGCTGCTCGGGTCCATACCTGATTTTCTTACATTTGTAACGCAACTCATGTAAGCGGGCAAGTGACTCGCGGAGAGAGCCCGCACCCGAAAAGTAAGCCATGATGGAGGGGTCGATTCGGATAACGATTCGCAGAACCCTGCTTTACATGGTTTTTTCGACCACCCCGATTCGAGGTTTACCGCCCTGCCCGATATGTAAGTCTAACCTGTGCAAAATGTATCCACAGCCATCCCAATAGGTAGTGTCACACCACCCGAAGCGTAAGCGAACCCGTCCCGAAATGTAGTCTAAACCGCCATTTTTGCTCTGTTTAGAAAGGGATTGAGAGCGACGAACAGATGAATCCATGAACTAAGAATAGAGAGGGGTTTGATATAGATTTTTCTGATCTTCAGGTTGCCTCTGGTACAGCCAGCCCCCTCTTCCACCCTCCCGTTACATTTTGGGGACAGACAAGGATCTCCAGCCTCTCAATTCCGAACTTTGATTAGGCCACCCTCAACCTCCCGAATTTGGCGCCCAAAGGGGTCACTTTCGGTTATTAAGCCAAAGCATACGAAACTTCGCACTTGAGGCGAGTCGCCCGCACAGGCATTCTATGCGAAAATGACAGGCAGGGCAGAGATGACAGACGAAGAGAATTTTCCCGTCACCCTCGAAGATATTGATGGGTTGGCATTGCGGGCAGACACCGTGATCACTCGGCTGCGCGAGCGGATTTATTCACCAGGCGCGCAGAAATCGCTGGCCCTGCGGTTCAATGTGCGCACCGCGTCAGAGATGGTCGGGCGCTCCGAAAAGGCCATTCGCGATGCCGAGGCGGATGGCCGACTGCCGGAACCCGAGAAATCCCCCGAAACCGGGCGCCGCGCGGGCTATAGCCTAGAGGATGTGAACCGGATGCGGCAGGTCTTTGGCACGCTGCCGCATCGCGCCGAGGGCGATCCGGCCACGGTTCTCGCAGTTCAGAACTTCAAGGGTGGGGTCGGCAAATCCACCGTTGTCGTGCATCTGGCGCAATATCTAGCGATGCGCGGCTACCGGGTTTGCGTCATCGACTGCGACAGCCAGGGCTCGACGACCTCCATTTTCGGGTTGAACCCGGATGTCGACGTGGATGAAGAGGAAGATACACTTTATCCGTTTTTTCGCCATGGCGGCCCGGCGTCGCTGCATTACGCGCTGCGGGCGACCTACTGGCCGGGCATCGCGATGATCCCCGCCAACCTCGGGCTATATGATGCGGAATATGAATTCGCCGCCCGGATGGCACGCGAACAGAGCTTTGTCCTGGATAGACTACGGCAGGGAATAGAGACGATTTCCGACCAGTTCGACGTCATCCTGCTTGACCCGCCGCCTGCCCTCGGGATGATTTCCCTATCGGTGTTGCGGGCGGCCAATGCGCTGGTGATACCGGCGCCGCCGAACAACATTGATTTCGGCTCGACCGCGCATTTCCTCAAGATGATGGGGAACACGTTGAACGAGCTTGCAGAGCATGGCGGTGCGCGAGGGTATCATTTTGTTAAGATCCTAACCACCAAGATGAATGATCAGAAGAGCGCGCACCAAGCGATCAAACGAGTGATGGAGGCGGTCTTCCCCCATGACCTCATGCAAGCGGTCCTGAAGGATTCCGCCGAGATCGACAATGCCACCGCGAACCTGATGACGGTCTATGAAATCACCGGGCCCGCGACCAGAACCGAGACGCACAAGCGATGCAGGGTATATCTGGATGCCGTGGGGCGCGAGGTGGAAACCCTGATCCGCAAGACATGGCCCAGCCATCATGCGGCGTTGAGAAAGGAAGGTATCCTGTGAGCAAGCGACATGATGCGGTGTTCGACGATGTTCTGAAAGACCTGGGCGAGGCGGCGCCGACGCGGGATCGTGCCGGTGCCCGTTTTCTCAAACGCTCCAACTCCATGGCTGAGCATGTCAGCGGCGAGCGTCAGGAGAAGGTTCTGCGTCTGGTCGATCCCGCGACCTGTGTGATGTGGGAGCGTCACAATCGGGCCTATGATCTGCTGAACGAAGAGAACTGCCGCGATTTGATCGACGGCATCCTCAGTCAGGGTCAGCAGGAGTTTCCCGCCATCGTGCGTCGCCGCGCGGCGGGGGAGGGCGCTGAATATGAGGTGATCTGCGGGGCGCGGCGCCACTTTGCGATCACCTGGTTGCGCGCCAATAACTACCCCAAGTTTCAGTACCTGATCGAAGAGCGGGTGTTGACCGACGAAGAGGCCTTTCGCCTTGCCGATATCGAGAACCGGGATCGCGAAGACATCTCGGATTTCGAGCGGGCGCAGGATTATGCTCGCGCGGTCGAATATTATTACGGCGGCAAGCAAAGTCTGATGGCCGAGCGGCTGCAAGTCTCGCCCGGTTGGCTGTCGCGCTATCTGCAATTGGCCCGGCTGGACGCGCGCATCGTTGCGGCGTTTCCCACGCTCCGCGATATCAAGGAGCTGCATGCGCGCACCCTGCGACCGCTGATGGCGAGCCCCGAGGCCGAAGATGCCGTTCTGATCGAAGCGGATCGGATCGCGTCCGAACAGGCGGCGGCAAGGGCGGGGCAGGGGGCTCTCTTGCCCGTCCCCAAGGTCTTGGCGCGGTTGAAATCGGTTGCGCAGCCTCCGAAAGAGCGTCAGGCCGCCGACAAGGTTTTTGCCACCAAATCGGGGGAGAGCGGCGTGCAGATGCGTCGCAAGGGCAGGCGGATCCAGCTGGAGTTCGACCGTGATCTGCCGGACCTTGCCCTCCGCTATGCCGTTGAGACTTTCCTTCAGGAGCGCGGCTCTGGCAAATCCTGATTTCCAACTGGCAACATCATAGATATCACAGGGATATCAGATGCTTACCAAATACCCCCGCCTCTCCGGACGCGTTTTCTTATCCCTCGTGTCGCGCGATCCGGACCCGAGGGATAAGGGGAAGCGACACCGGGAAGAGCGAGGATTTAAGGCAGCCGAGATCACAAATGACGTGTCCGGTGGTAGACGCCCGCCAGGAACGATATACTTAGCGCCTGTAGCGACCGCGCGGCGCTGCTGCCTCAACTGCGCCTCTGCGGAGACACCCTGCTTGCAACTCTGTGCCGACCTCTTTTTACGCCTCGCCCCTGCGGGCGCTCACCTGCGCTGCGGTGCAGAATGAGCGCGCACCTGGAAGAGCTGATCGCCTGCCCGCATTGCGATGCGGTCTATCATGTCAGCGAACCCAAGATGGGGGAACGCGCGGTCTGTGGCCGCTGTCACACAGTGCTGATCGCGCCGCGCCGTCGCGCCGGGAAACAGATCATCGCCATGGCGCTGGCGGTGCTGATCCTGATCGTGGCTGCAACGGTCTTTCCCTTTCTCAGCATCAAGGCGGCGGGGGTCGCGAACCGAAGTTCCGTGTTGGATGCGGCACTGGCCTTTTCGTCCTCGGGTCTCTTGATCCTTTTGACGCTGGCGGTCGCGGCGCTTATCGTCTTTATCCCGATCGCGCGCGCCTTGCTGGTGATCTACGTTCTGGGGCCGGTGGTCTGGGACCGGCCGGCCTTTCCCGGCGCGCTGCGGGCGTTTCGCATCTCCGAAGCGTTGCGCCCCTGGTCGATGGCGGAGATCTTCGTGCTCGGCTGCGCGGTGGCGCTGATCAAGGTGGCGGATCTGGCGGATGTCTCTTTTGGCCCGGCGTTCTGGATGTTCGGAGCGCTGGTGGTGCTGATGATGGTTCAGGATAATTTCATGTGCAGGTACTCGGTATGGAAATCGCTGGAAAAGTGAAAAGCGCCCGCGAGATGGGCCTGGTCGCCTGTCGCCGCTGCACCCGCGTCTGGCCGGGGGGCACGCCCACCTGCGGGCGTTGCGGCCATCGGATGCAATCGCGCGACACCACCAGTCTGCAAAAGGTCTGGGCGTGGTGGATCGTTGGCATGATGTGCTATATCCCGGCCAACCTTTACCCGATGCTGGTCACGCGCACGCTGGTTTCGACACAGGACAACACGATTGTCGGCGGGGCGGTCGAACTGGCGCAGCATGGCAATTATGGCATCGCGCTGGTTATCATTGCCGCGTCGGTTCTGATTCCGATTGGCAAGTTCATTGCGGTGGCGAGCCTTGCGCTTGGCGTGCGGCAGGGCAGCCGATTGTCCAGCGCGCGCCGGCAGCAATTGTTTGAAGTGGTGGAATATATCGGTCGCTGGTCGATGATCGACGTCTTTGTGGTGGCGATTCTGTCGTCGCTGGTGCAACTTGGCGCTCTGGCGTCTATCGCGCCGGGTGTCGCCAGTCTGTTTTTCGCGCTATCCGTGATTTTCACCATGCTGTCGGCACAGAGCTTTGACAGCCGATTGATCTGGGATGCCGATAGTGACGACGCAACAACCCAACCTTCCGTCAACCCGAGCAACCCGAACGGAGTGACTGCGTGAGCGACAGCCCCCCCGATGTGCCGGTGCAACCCGCACGGCGCAGTTTCCTTCAGCGGGCGTCCGTGGTCTGGATCATCCCCATTGTCGCGCTGGTGATCGCGCTGGCCGTGGCATGGCAAAGCTATGCGGAGCGCGGTCCTCTTATCGAGATATCGTTCGAGAACGCCTCGGGCGTGGCCGTGGGCCAGACGGAGCTGCGCTATCGCGACGTGGCGGTCGGGCTGGTCGAAACCATGGCGTTTACCGAAACGCTCGACAGGGTGCTGGTCGGCGTTCGTCTGGACAAATCCGTTGCCGATTTCGTCGATGACGGCGCGCAGTTCTATGTGGTGCGCCCCGAGATTTCCGCGCAGGGCATTTCCGGACTGGAGACGGTGTTGTCCGGGGTCTACATCCACGGCGTCTGGGATACCGAGCCTCAGGGTCTGCAAAAGCGCCATGACGGCAGCGACGATGCACCGCTGTCCCCGGCGGGCCAAAAGGGGCTGACCTTGCGTCTGCGCGCCGCCGCCGATGCGACCCTGACCGAAAAGGCCCCCATCGTTTATCAGGGGCTCGAAGTCGGGCGGATCGGCAACGCAACCATCACCGAAGACGGCAACGCGGTGGAGGCAGACGCGATCATCTACGCCCCGCACGACCGCCTGATTTCGACGGCCACGCGATTCTGGGACGCCTCCGGATTTAGCTTTTCGCTGGGGCCGGGGGGGGCGACGATCGATTTTTCCTCCGTGGCCTCGCTGGTGTCGGGGGGCGTCACGTTTCGCACCGTTGTGTCGGGCGGGGAGCCGGCCAAGGACGGCGACAGCTTTCTCGTCTACCCCGACGAGGGCGTCGCGCGATCCAGCCTGTTCAGCGAGGAAGAGGGGCGGAGCCTCGATCTGACGGCGGTCTTTAGCGATAACGTGTCGGGGCTGGCCGTCGATGCGCCGGTCGATTTGGGCGGCGTGCGCGTCGGGCGTGTGACATCGTTGAACGGCATCGTTGACAAGGCGCGGTTCGGTGATAATCGGGTGCGTCTGGCCGCGACGCTTTCCATCCGGCCCGGACGGCTGGGACTGGAGGGTGAGGCGGGCAAGCAGGACGCTCTCGATTTCCTGAAAGAGCGGGTGCTGGAAGGCATGCGCGCCCGCCTGGCGACCGCCTCTATCCTCACCGGTGGGTTGAAGGTTGAGTTGGTGATGATCGACGGGCGGACCGAACCGGGCGTCACCCTGGACACCACGCGCGAGCCGAACCCGATGATCCCGACGACCGAGAGCGATATCGCGGATGTTACCGCTACCGCCGAGGGGGTGTTCGAGCGGATCAACGCCTTGCCGATCGAGGAATTGCTCAACAGTGCCATCGGGTTGATGGACAATCTCAGCCGCCTGTCCGGCAGCCCGGACATTCGGGCCATTCCTGCTGATGTGCGCGCAACCATCGCCGATTTGCAGGCCGCCGTTCAGGAGGCGCGCAATGTCATCGGCTCCGAAGACATCCAGGCCTTGCCCGGTCGGGTCGCCGCCGTGGTGGCTGAATTGCAGACCCTTGTCGCGCAGCTCAACGAAGAGGACGCCGCCGGTCGGGTTCTGGCCGCTGTCGATGCAGCGAGGGACGCCGCGAACGGGGTGAGCGAGGCGACCGTGGGTCTGCCGGAGCTGATCGCCTCCATCGACGAGGTGTCGCGCAAGGCCCAGGCCCTGCCGTTGGAGGACATGACGAGCGAAATCACCGGCCTGGCCGCTGATGTTCGGACATTTGTCACGTCGGATTCGACCCAGGCGCTGCCCGCTGCGCTGGTTGCCTCCCTCGCCGAGGTGGACGCGCTATTGAGCGACGCACGCGAAAAGGGCGTGACGGAGAGCCTTGTCTCCGCGCTCGACTCTACCCGGATCGCGGCGACGGATGTCTCCGCAGCCTTTGACGAGGTGCCCGCGTTGATCGACCGTTTGAATGCGATCGCGGCCAAGGCCGAAACCGTGCCGCTCGACCAGTTGTCGGTCGATCTCTCCGAGCTGATGACCAGCGCCACGGCGATTCTGGATACCCAGGGCGCCCGCGAGCTGCCGGAAAACCTGGGCGACGCCTTGCAAGAGCTGCGCCGCGTCCTGACGGAATTGCGTGAGGGCGGGGTGGTTGCCAATGTGAACGCCACCTTTGATTCCGCGCGTGTGGCCGCGGATACGTTGGCCGACGTCGCGCGCAGGTTGCCGGCGGTTCTGGATCAGGTCCGGACGGTCCTGACCCGGACCAGCGGAACGATTGCCGGCTATGATGCGAACAGCGGGATCGGACGCGACCTTGCCTCTGCGCTGCGAGAAGTGCAGCGTGCGGCGGGGGCGGTCTCTGCTTTGGCGCGTGCCCTTGAACGAAACCCCAATTCGCTGCTGTTTGGACGATGATATGACCCTCCGCGCTGCTATCCTGCTCACTTTCACCGCCGCCCTCGCCGGGTGCGGAGGCACCACCACGCGATACGCCGTGCCCTCGCCATTGGCCGAAGAGGCGGCGCCGCGCATCGCAAGCAAATACGGCAGTCTGGAAATTCGCGAAATCTCGCTGCCGACCTATGCTTCGTCAGAGGAGATCGCGACGCGGGATGCGGATGGCGCCATCGTGTCGGAAAAGACCCTGCTTTGGGCGGATGAGCCGTCACGCGCCATCACCCTGGAGCTTTCGCGTTTGTTGGGACAGATGACGCGCGCGCAGGTCGCGGCGGAACCCTGGCCCTTCCTGGATCGGGCGGCGGCGCAGGTCGACGTTCGTGTGGAGGAGATGCTGGCGGACGTGATCGGCGGGTTCCAACTGTCGGGCCAGTATTACGTGGCACCGGATAGTGGCAACGGCGGTCGGTCGGGCCTGTTCTCGATCACCGTCCCGATCGTGGGGGAGGGGGCGAGGGTTATCGCCGCCGCCCGTGGCGTCGCGGTCCGGCAATTGGCCGAACAGATCGCGCGTGAGGGCCTGCGGTAACATCCCAAACGACTGATCCTTGGTAACGCATTCCGGGGCTGTCCGTGCCCGGACGATCAGAGGGCGGCCGGGTGATCGAAGACCCCGCCGGAGCGGGGCCTTCCTGTGACCTTGCGCGCGGCTTAGCTTGCGGCCTCGACAGCGCGTTGTGTCAGCACCCCGATGAGGTGCGCGCGATAAGCGGCGGAGCCGTGCAGGTCCGCGATCAGGTCATCCGCGCTGGCCTTCATCCCCTCGATCGCGTCGGCGGAGAAGTTCGACGACAGGGCCGTCTCGGCTTCTGTCCAGCGGAAGACGCCGTTGTTGGACGCCCCGGTGATCGCGACGCGCACGCCATCCGCGTGTTTGGCGACAAAGACGCCGACGAGGGGGAAGCGCGAGGCGGGCTGTTCGAACTTCTGGTAGTTCGACGCCTCGGGGATCGGCAGCTTGACGGCGGTGACGATCTCACCCTCTTCCAGGGTCGTGGTGAACATGCCGAGGAAAAAATCATCGGCGGCCACTTCGCGTGCGTTCGTGACGATGGTCCCGCCCGAGGCCAGGGCGGCGGCGGGATAACACGCCGCCGGGTCGTTGTTGGCGATGGAGCCCCCGATGGTGCCGCGATTGCGCACCGCCGGGTCGCCGATCTTGCCCACCAACCCCGATAGGCCGGGATAGCTGGACCGCGTGGCCTCGCAGACATCTGCGTGCACGCTCGCCCCACCGATCCAGAGGGTGTTGCCCTCCTGCCGGATGCCTTTCATCTCTTCGATACCAGCGAGACTGACGAGCGTTGACGGCATCGCGAGTCGCGCCCTGAGGGTCGGGATCAGGGTCTGACCACCCGAAAGCGGCTGGGCGTCCTCATCCCCCAAGGCGGCGACCGCCTCGGCGATGGTCGTGGGGCGTTCAAATTCGAATGCATACATGATCCGGTCCTCCTAGGCGTTCTGAATGGCATCCCACACGCGGTGCGGGCTGACAGGCATGTCGATATGGGTGACGTTGACGCCGCCCGACTGGATGGCGTCGATCACAGCATTGACCACGGTCGGAGGAGAGCCGATGGCCCCCGCCTCACCGCAGCCTTTCACGCCAAGCGGGTTGTGCGTGCAGGGCGTACCCTTGCTGTGATCCACCGTGTAGAACGGCAGGTCGTCGGCGCGCGGCATGGCGTAATCCATGTAGCTCGCGGTCAGAAGTTGGCCGTTCTCGTCATAGGTGGTGTTTTCCAGCAGGGCCTGCCCGATGCCCTGACCCAAACCGCCGTGGACCTGGCCGGTCACGATCATCGGGTTGATGACGTTGCCGAAATCGTCCACCGCCGTCATCCGGTCGACCCGGACCTTGCCGGTCTTGGGGTCGACCTCGACCTCGCAGCAATAGGCGCCGGAGGGATAGGTGAAGTTCGCGGGGTCGTAAAACGCTGTTTCCTCCAGCCCCGGTTCGATGTTTTCCAGCGGAAAATCGTGCGGAATGTAGGCCTTGAGCGCCACTTCGCCGAAGGAGACCGATTTGTCAGTGCCGGCGACGGTGAAGTTGCCATCTTTCAGTTCGATATCCTCGGGGGCGGATTCCATCATATGCGCGGCGATCTTCTTGGCCTTGTCGATGACCTTTTCAGTGGCCCGCACGATGGCAGAGCCGCAGACCGCCAGCGACCGCGAGCCGTAGGTGCCCATCCCGAAGGGGATCTTGGACGTGTCGCCATGCACGATGTCGATGGTCGCCGGGTCTATCCCGAGCATATCACCGACGATCTGGGGGAAGGCGGTCTCATGACCCTGACCATGGCTGTGCGCACCGACCATGACCGAGAGGTTGCCTGTCGCATTCACCCGGACCGTGGCGGCGTCGTAAAGGCCGACGCGGCTGCCCAACTGACCGACGAGGTTGGAGGGCGCGATACCGCAGGCCTCGATATAGGCGTTGACGCCGAAACCGCGCCACAGCCCCTTGGCCTCGCTTTCCTTGCGCCGCGCGGCAAAGCCGGCCTTGTCCGCGACCTTTTCCATCTGGTCCATCAGCGCGTCGTAATTGCCGCTGTCATATTCCAGACCGGCGGCGGAGGCGTAGGGATATTGATCGGGCTGGATGAAGTTCTTGCGCCGCAGTTCGATCGGATCCATGCCGATTTCACGGGCGGCCTTGTCAATGACGCGTTCCAGCGAATATGTCGCTTCGGGCCGACCGGCACCGCGATAGGCATCCACGGGCGCGGTATTGGTAAAGACAGCCTTCACGTTCACATAAACATTCGGCACCGTATAGTTTCCGGCCATCAGCGTGCCATGCAGGAAGGTCGGCGTGGCGGTGGCGAAGTTCGAGAGATAGGCGCCGACATTGGCGTGCGTCTCGGTACGGAAGGCCAGAAACTTGCCATCCGAATCCATCGCCAATTCGATCTTGGTGACGTGGTCGCGGCCATGGGCGTCGGTCAGGAAAGCCTCGTTCCGGTCGGAGGTCCATTTGACCGGACGACCGATCCGCTTAGACGCCGCGAGGACCAGCGCCTCTTCGCCGTAGTGGTAGATCTTTGAGCCAAAGCCCCCGCCGACATCCGGTGCGATCACCGTCAGCTTGTTCTCGGGGATCCCCATCACAAAGGCCGAGATGAGAAGCCGTGTCAGATGCGGATTCTGGCTGGTGGTGTGCAGCGTGTATTCGTCGTTCGCCGCGCGATATTCACCGATGGAGCAGCGCGGCTCCATCGCGTTCGGGACCAGACGGTTGTTGACCAGCTCAAGGGTGGTGACGTGGTGCGCGCCCTTGATCGCCTCATCGGTCGCGGCGCGGTTATCCTCGATCCAGCCCCAGTCAAAGCATTGGTTGGTGCCGATCTCGTCGTGCACATAATTCGTGCCGCTCAACGCCTGTTTCATGTCGACGACGGCGGGCAGCTCTTCGATATCGATCTCGATGGCTTCCGCGGCATCGCGCGCCTCGGCTTCGGTCTCTGCGATGACGGCGGCATAGGCGTCGCCGACGTGGCGGACCTTGCCATGGGCGAGAACCGGGCGCTTGGGCTCCTTCATCGGTTCGCCGTCACGGCTGTTGATGAGCCAACCGGCGGGGTTGCCGCCGACCTCGACGAAATCCTCGCCGGTAAAGACCGCGAGGACACCGGGCATGCCTTCGGCCGCGGAGGTGTCGATGGATTTGATGATCCCGTTGGCCACGGTGGAGCGCGCAAAGACCGCTGCCGCCTGGCCGTAGGTTTTGATGTCGTCGCTGTACCGGCCCTTGCCAGTCAGGAAACGAATGTCTTCGCGGCGCTTGGTGGGTGCGCCAATTCCGGTATCTTTGGGCATTGGATATCCTCCCTTTTAACTCTTATTCCGCCGCGATGGCGCTGACGTCCTGACCGGACGCGGCCATGATCGCCTTGACGATGTTGTGATACCCGGTGCAGCGACAGATATTGCCCTGAAGGTGGGATCGGACGTCGGCTTCGGTCGGGGAGGGGTTCGCCTCCAGCAGCGAGGCGGCAGCCATCACCATCCCCGGCGTGCAGAATCCGCATTGCAACCCGTGGTAATCCTGAAACGCCTGCTGGATGCGGTTCAGCGACCCATCTGCGTTGGCTTGGCCTTCGATGGTGCCGACCTCCGCGCCGTCCGCCTCTATCGCAAACATGGAGCAGGCTTTGACCTGCTTGCCGTCGACATGGACCGTACACGCCCCGCATTGAGAGGTGTCGCATCCGATGTGGGTGCCTGTCAGATGCTGGTCTTCGCGCAGGAAAGTCACCAGAAGCGTGCGCCCCTCGACCTCCTTCGTGACAGGTTTCCCGTTGATTTTCATTGAAATTTTGGTCATTTCATCCTCCCTATCCTCCGATAGTCAGTCGCGCGGTCGATTCAGAGTCAAGAGTCGATTGGCGCGTTTCAAAGAACTGACGCGCGGTCAATTAGGCCCATGGCGGCCCGTTGATCGATCCGTTTTGGCTGACTGGAGTAGAGTTAGCGCGCCTTCGCTTTTCGTCCAAAACCTAATGAAAGGCCCGGAGGGTCATGTCCAAGGGCCCGAATTCAGCGCGATCATTAAAAGTCTCTGTATCAATTTCAGGGGGGTGGAGATCGTCCAGCCCCCGGATTTTCATGGATTTTCGGGGAATGTCACCGCCTCAGAACGGGGCGTCGAGGGGAATTACACCGCATTCTAATTATGAAAATTGATACTGTTAATCAATGACTTATACCCTGCACATATACCACCGGCACCGCTCAACCATTTTGATAACCGTGGAAAGCAATGCCAATGTCGATTTTCTCTCTCTCCGACGATCCTGTCTGCCTGTCAGCACCCGGACGCCAGTCATGTTCCAGTCCGACCGGATCAACAGGACGCTCCGCCCGCGTCGATAAACATCTTGTCAGGTCGCGCGGCGGCTCACGCCCGACGCTTGCCGCATGGCGCGCCTCGGGTGCGGCGCTTGGGCTGCTGTGTCTCGCCAATCCGGCCCTTGCCAATTCTCTGGACAGTCAGTTTTCCTTCCAGATCGTCGAGGTTGAACCCGACGGCGAAGAGCAGTTGGTCGCGCGCAAATCGGTCAAGCCCGGTGAAACGATCCACTATGAAATCCGCCACGAAAACCAGTCGGAGGACGCGATGTCGGGCCTCGTCATCGCAGCGCCGGTGCCGGCGGGTGTGACGATCACCTTCGGCACCCAAAGCAGCAACGTGCCGGCGACCTTCGAGGTTCAGGCAGAGATGGACCCGGAACTGGATGGCCTGGAATGGGCCCAACTGCCCGCGGTTCGAAAGGTCCGTCAACCGGACGGGACGCTGGCTGAAGAACCGCTGCCCGAAGCCGAAGTCGCCGCCGTCAGGTGGAGCTTTTCGGAACCCTTGGCCGCGGGTGAATCCGCGCTGAACACCTACCGCGTCAAGGTCAATTAAGCCGCCGCGCAATCCCTTCCCAATTTTCCCTGAACAAGGATTCTACTTGTGAAACTTCCGTCGTCCTTCCGCCGCTCGACGAGCGCGATAGCGGTCTGTTCCGTGCTCGGCGCGGCCGCCTATGCCGCCGCGCCCGAAGCCGGGTCGGTCATCGGTAACCAAGCGGTTGCCACCTATACAAATTCCGCCGGTGACACTGTCACGGTGACCTCGAACACGGTCGAAACCGTGGTGCAGCAGGTCGCCGGTGTCACCCTGACGTCCGACAATACCGAATCCATTGCGGCGGGCGGCAAGGCTTTCCTGCCTCACATCATCACCAACGAAGGGAACGGGCCGGACGCCTTTAACCTGTCGGCGACCGAAGACGACAGCGGGACGCTCAACACGTCGCAGCTGGTGTTCTACCCCGATGCCGATATGGACGGCGTCGCCGATAGTGCGACCGTGCTGACAGAAACGCCGACCCTCGCCCCCGGTGAGCAATTCGGCGTCGTGATCGAAGCGACAGTTCCATCCACCGCGACCGGGTCTGATACGATCACGGTCCTGTCCGTGTCGCAATTGGACGGCACCATCCAGTCGACCAACACCGATACGCTGACGATTTCCACCGATGCGATCATGGAATTGGTGAAGTCGATGGTCGCGGATGCCTCATCTGCCGGGGATCCGAATGTGATCGATGCGGGTGATACGGTGACGATCACCCTGACCTATTCCAGCACCGGTCTGGCGGCTGCAAACAACTACGCGGTTCAGGATATCCTCGACGCCGGGCTGAACTATGTTCAGGGCTCCGCACGATGGTCGGACTCTGCCGTTCCGCTAGATGATGACAACGGTTCGACGGTGACCGATGCGACCAACGGCTCCAGCGAGACGATCGCCTGGGACTTTGACGACACGCAGACCGTGAATTTCACCATCTCCTCCGTCGGTTCCGGCCGGTCGGGAAGCGTGACATTCCAGGCCCGCGTGGACAGCGCAGCGAACGCAGGCAAGATCACCAACGTCGCGACGCAGGATGTCGACGGGACAGCGTTCCCCCCCTCGAATACCGCTTCGATTGTGGTCGACAACCAGTTCTCGGTCGCGATCGCGGATACGGCGATCAATGCGGACGGCAGCGCCAATGGGGCCATCACCTCGGCCACCGATGACGATGCGGCGCAGAACGATGTCGTGACAGAAACCGGAGACGTCTATCAAGGCGCGACAATCCGGCAGGAATTCGTGCTGACCAACAATTCGAACAGGGCCGACAGTCTGACCGTGGCGGTGAGTAACGATGACTATCCATCCGGCACGACGTTCCGGATCGTCGGCGCGGATGGTGTCACCCCGGTGATCGGGTCGGTCGGACCCCTGGCGATCGGGGCGAGCACAAAGGTAACCTTGCTCGCGACCTTGCCCACGGATCTCGTACCGACCGCGACGACCAATTACACAGCGACCTTGACGACGACCTCGGACGCCTCGGGCGTCTCGGACGTCGCAACCGCGGAGTTCACCGGTGAGGTGCTGGCTTCCAGCGTCGATCTTGAGAATAACGAGCTCGGCCTCGAAGGTTCGGATGCTGCGCCGACCAATGGCGGCGCCCCCTGGATCACCAGCACGACGGACCCCGGCGTGCCTGTCACCTACGACATGATCGTAGAGAACAACGGGCCGGTTTCCGACAGCTACAACCTGTCTCTGGATGCTGCCCTGCCGCCGGGCTGGACAGTCGAATATCGCGATGCCGCTGGCACGTTGATCAGCAACACCGGCACGATTCCTGCTGGATCCTCGGTCCCCATCACGGTGACAATTCTGCCCGCCGAGACTGCCTTGCCGGGTGATACGCTGATCGACATCAAGGTCGAAAGCGCGGTTTCGGGTCAATCCGACCGGATCGTCAACCAGGTCACCGTGAGCGAGGTCTATGACGTCGGCATCATCGAGGATCAAACCGTTCAGGCCGCGCCCGGTGGGATCGTCGATCTGCTGCACACGATCTCGAACAACGGGAACGTGGCGATCACCGAAGGGGCCATCACCGACACGGGGCTGACCAACTTTTCCGGTGCCTTGTTCTGGGACCAGAACGGCAACGGCGTGATCGACGCTGGCGAACCGGTCATCGACAACTTTGATGACCTCACCGACGGTATTTCCGCAGGGGTGAATGGTTTGGCCATCGGCGACCAGATCACAGTCATCTATCGGGTGCAGACACCTTCGACCTCGACCGTCGGTGTGTCGGAAACCAGTACGTTGACGCTGGCGTCGTCACTGAATTCCAGTGGCGGGACCGATGCCACGACGGCCGACAACGACGTGGAAGATCGCATCGTGATCATCTCAGGCGACATGACGTTGACCAAGTATCAATACGTCGATGCGAATTGCGATGGGACGGTCGGGATCTTTACCAAGAACCGCCAGGATGTCGATCCGGGTCAATGCATCCGCTACATGATCGAAGCCGAGAACACCGGAACGGCTGATGCCACCTCGGTCACCATCTCGGACGCCGCGCCGGCCTATACCTCGATCACCGATTGCGGCGGAAGCTGCGATGAGACGGTGTTCCCTGGAACCGGGACTGCAACTGCCACGACCAGCGCGATCTCCAGCGCGCATGGCACGGTTCTGCCCGGCGGCTTTGCCCGCCTCGAGTTCACTGTGCAAGTCGATCAGTAACTGAACCGGCAAGCTGCCCCTGCCCGGTTTACGGGTGGGGGCTTCTTTTCGACCTCTCTTTCGCCCTCCTTCTTGAAGGATTATTTCGGATGCGCAGTTTATTCAGATCGCTTCGCGCGGTTGGCCCTCTTTGCCTTCAGGCTGCGATCCTTGCCATTGTTCTATTTATGCCTGCCGCGGGCCTGACCCGTCCCGCGCCGGTTGACGAGTTGCTCCGCAACGACGCGCGGACGACCTACTTTAACGTCGGGCTGGGGATGCGGGAAAGCCTGGTTTCGAACCTTCCCGAAGCGGTTGTCAGGCCCTTTCCTGAAATCGAGGTCGAGGGCTACACCGACCTGGTCCTGACCCGTGGTGCCATCGACCTTTACCATTATGCCGTCAACAATACGGGTAACGTCCCGCTGGAGGTGAGCTGGTCCATGCGCGGCGCTGGCGATATGCACCTGATGCAGGATGCACGGCTGATTCATGACATCAACGGAAACGGGAACCCGGACGCCTATGAGCCGGTGATCACCGCGAGCGATGTCTTCACGCTCGCCCCGGATGAGGAGCTGGATCTGATCTATGCGTTCCGGGTGTCCGAGATGGCCGCGGTGGGCGAATCCTTCTCGGCTTCGCTCGTCGCTGAGGCCAAGGTGGTCAATCGCCCGAGCATTCAAACCATCACCGCTGTTGCGACCGACGAGGCCATCGGCAAGACCATGATCGTCGCCGGCGGGTTGGAGATACAGAAACGCCAATCCGTACAGCCGGGCGAAAATGCGACGTTCCTGACCTACGAGTTGACCCTGCGGAACAATTCCGAACAGGCAATCGCCGGATATTCCGAAATCGACGGCAATGCCCTGCGTATCGACGGCAGCCCCGCTACGGGTGTGTTGATGTCGGACGAAGTCCCTTTGAACACGCGCTTTGTTCGGTTTGAAAACTCCGGCGGTTTGTTGGCGCTTTATCATCGTCGGGGGGACGGGGCGCAAAGCTATGTCACGAACCCGCCAGCCTTGTCCGAGATCGACGCCATCGCCTTCTTTCATGAGGGGGATTACGTCGTGGGCCGATCAAGCGACACGGGTTTTGTCGTGCAGATCGACCACGGCCTGGGTGAGGCCGAAATCACCAACCGTGCGGCAACCCATATTGGCACGGGCACAGGCTATATGAGATTGCCATCAAACGTGGTCAAACACAGGACGATGCAAGCCGCCGCAGGTACGCTCGATTTCTTTGATCCGGTCAGCCGGGGCGTCGTGCGCCATGGCCAGTTGGACAGTGACCTTCAGGTTCGCGTCGCCTTTGGTGCCTGCAATGCGACGAGCGCGATTGACGTGATCGACGTCACCTTGCGGAGTTCCGTGACCGGCGACAAGGAAGTCGTCACGGCCCGCGAAACCGGCGCCAACACAGGTGTCTTTGAAATTGCGCCAATGCCGGTGACCCGCATGGCAATCGTTGCTGCGAATGACGGCGTCCTTGCGAGTGATCAGGGCGATCAGGTCTATGCCTTTGCCAGGTGCGACAACCGGAGCGTCGAGAATTCGCTATATATAGAGCCGGGAAATTTCGTCTTTAATGCCATCTCGAATGACCCTGTCGAGGGGGTCGAGATCACCCTGACGGAGATCGCGACCGGACGGGATGTGGCCCAGGCCACCAGTGATGCGCGTGGCTATTTCAGCTTTGCCAGCATGCCGGCGGGAACCTACCAATACGGTGTGCAACAAACTGGCGCCTGGTCCTATCCCACGGCCCGAAGCGATTTTTCGGGGTATGGCAGGACCCTGTCCTCGGCAGCGTTCGGCGCCTCGTTTCAGCACGGGGGCGGGAGGATGGCCGGGTCGGATATTCCGGTCGATCCCGCCTATCCGGTGGCGATTTCCCTGAGCAAGGTCGCGGAGCGGGATGTCGTGGCGCAGGGAGATTTTCTCAGCTACACGCTCACCCTCACCAATAGCATGTACCAATCCTTGACACAGGCGGAACTTGTCGACAGGCCCTCTTATGGCGCTGAGTTTGTCGCCGGCTCCGCGACCCTGGATGGAATGACGCTGTCTGATCCGGTGAAGGACAGCGACGGCGATCTGATCTTTGATCTCGGGGATCTGGCGCCGCTCGGTTCGGTTGAAATGACATACCTCGTACACTTCTCTGCCGGGGCGCGAGAAGGGCGGAACGAGAACACCGCGCTTTTGCACGGTCGCCAGGCCGGGACCGGTACCTATCGTCAATCGCCTCTGGCGCGTGCCGTGGTGCGTCTGGATAATTCTGGCGGCGTTTTTTCTCGGCAGGGCACGATCATCGGGTCGGTCTTTATGGATTGCAACGGTAACGGGATACGCGACGGCTGGGGGGAGCCGGGGATTCCGGGCGTTCGGATCGTGACGCAGGAAGGCCTGTTCGTCGTCACGGATCTGCACGGTCGGTATTCGTTGCCCGGAATGCGGCCCGTGACGCATGCCTTTCAGGTCCAGAAAGAAACGTTGCCCGTCGGAACGACAGTCTCTGTCACACGGACCAACGACCTTGGGCGGGGTGGATCGCGGATCGTGCCGTTGAAACGTGGTGAACTACGGGCAGAACATTTCGCGGTCTCGTCCTGTTCACCAGCGGCGCTGGCCGAAGTGACGGCACGGCAGGAGAAATTCGAGGTTGAGACGGCGGGCCGAAATCCTGTTGTTTCGGGCGATGGCGCCTCGGGGCAGGTAGGCGGGACTGTCGGCTCGGTGCGTTCTGCTGCGGGCATTGCGACCACCACCCAATTGACCACGGCCATGGTGGCGCAGACCCCGGATGATCCCGCTGCGCGTCGTGCCCCGCTCACGCAGAAATCGGCGGCGAAATCGCGGCGCCGTCCTTTGGCGAGCCTTGTGAAATCGGTTGATTCGGAGGCCGCGTTTCTTGATCTGCTCGACGGTGACACCTTGGCCAGCCGGACGCAAAATATTCGGGTGAAGGGCAAGGGCGATCTGACTTTCACGCTGCTCGTGAACAACCGCGCATTGGATGTCGGTCGATTGGGGGAGCGGTCCACATGGGCCAAGCGCAATGTTCAGGCGCTGGAGTTCGTGGCGGTCAAGCTGCGACCGGGCGCGAACACCCTCACGCTCATCGGAGCGGATGGATTTGGCATCGAGCGCGTGCGCCAGAGCATTTCGGTCACGGCGCCGGGCGATCCCGCACGGATCGAGATCATCGCGCCGCAAACCGCAACCGCCAACCCGGTTTCCGTGTTGCCCGTCGTGGTGCGCATATTGGACGCAGGTGGTCTGCCGGTCCCGGCGTCGGCTATCGTGACGCTGCGCGGAGGGCGCGCGCTTTGGGATGTCAGTGATATTCGGCCCGGCACGCCCGGGGTCCAGGCCTACATCGACAATGGCGAAGCCACCTTTGGTCTGAGTCCGCCGCAGGTTTCGGGACCAGTCACGCTGCGCGTCGAGGCCGGTTTTGCCAAGAGCGAAGTCCGCGTGACCTTTACCCCCGATCTGGACGAGCGCATCATGATCGGTGTGATCGAAGGCGCGGTCGCGCTGAAGGGTGGGGCAGGGGGTCCGCTGCTCGGGGCCAAGGAGTTCAGCCATTTCGAGGAGACGACCACGGGCCTGCGGGGAGAGCTATATCTGAAGGGCGCCATCCGGGGTGACGCCCTGTTGACCCTGCGATACAGTTCTGACCGCGATACCGAGGATCGGCTGTTTCGCGACATTAACGGTGAAGAATATTATCCCGTCTACGGCGACAGCTCTGAGCGTGGGCATGATGCGCAATCCTCGACCAACCTGTTCGTGAAGGTCGAAAAGGGACGGTCCTATGTCCTATACGGCGACATCGCGATTGAGCCTGAAGCGAGCACCCTGAAGCTTGGCGGACAGAACCGTGTCACAACCGGTGCGAAGGCTCATTGGGAAAACGACCGCGCCGCGATCACTGTTTTTGCGGCCCATACCGCGCAAACTCAGGAGGTCATCGAGTTTCCCGGACGCGGCGTTTCGGGTCCCTACGATATGACGTTGGGCGGCTATGTCGACGGGTCGGAGCGGGTGGAAGTCCTGGTTCGCGACCGGGATGGGGGCGATGTCTTGACAAGCACGCCGATGCGGCGCGGCACGGATTACCTGCTGGATTACTTCCGCAACACGATCACCTTTAGCAGCCCGGTGAACCAGTTCGACGGATCCGGCAATCCCGTCTCTGTCCGGGTTACATATGAGGTGACGGGGGCGAATGCGGATCGCTATTGGCTCTACGGCGGTGAGGCGCGCTATGCCTTGACCGACCGCACGACGATCGGAGCCAGGGTCGTTCAGGCCGACGCCCCATTGGGCAATGCGGCGCGGTATGGGGTGCAGTCGGGATATATTCGACACGACACCGGCACCGGCGGCGTTTGGGAGGCCGAAGCGGCCCGGTCCGTCGATGAAAACGGCACGTCCGATCTGGCAGGTCGCCTGTCCTATGATGTTCGCCACGAGGGCGAGTCCATCAGTTTCGAGGCGATCCATACCGGGCAGAACTTTGTTGTCGGGGGAGGTCTGGCGCGGGCCGGTACAACTCAGCTTCGTTTGCGCTACGGGGTGGAGGTTTCGCGTAAGGATGCGGTGTCGGTCGCCGCGGAATATGTGCGCGACCGCAAAGCCGACAGTGAGATTCTGACGTTGTACGCGCTATATGCCCGACAATTTTCCGACCAGCTGCGCGGTGAGGTCGGCGTCGAATACAAGCGGGGCCGTGTTGCGGGGGCGGCCCTGTCCCATAGCGCTGCGATCCTCGGGGCGCATTGGGTCCCCAAAACCCGGCCGAACAACAAGATAACGGGGCGACTTCGCTTTCCGTTGCACGGCGAGGGGGGCGATCCGGCCAATCTTGTTATCGGTGCCTACAGCAGTCCCAAACCGGGCTGGACCGCCTATACCGAGGCGGAATTCAAGTTGCAGGACGGCTTTGCCCTGACCCGAGCCCGGCGCGGTTTTGATCATAAGATGGCGGATTGGTTGACCGGCACGCTGGAATTCACCCAGGCCCCCGGAGAGAGCGAAGCGACCTTTACCCAAGGTGTGACAGCCGCCTGGGATCTGAACGCGCTGACCAATCTGCGCCTGAACCTTGAACATTCGCGCAAGGCGGATACCGGTCGGGACGCGCTGACCAGCATCGCCGTAGGTACCAAATGGCAATCCTCGGACGCGCGGATTGTGGGGGATGCCGACCTGGAAACCACGATGGAACCCTCGGGAGATACTTACTACGCCAGCCTGGGGTTGGCGGGACAAATCACCCCCGATCTCAGCCTTCTGGGGCGGAGCCGCGTCGCGCGCGATGACCGGAGCGGCCAGAATGCCCTGCGCAGCCGAACCCGCATAGGCGCCGCCTATCGTCCTGTGGAAGATCCCAGGATCGAGATGTTGGCCTGGTACGAGCATCAACTGGAGCGTAAAGGGCAGAAAGTGCAGAAACACCTGTGGTCGGTTGATACAAGTTATGAGGCCGACGAGAATTTCAGGGTGAACGGCAAGTATGCAGGTCAATATCAAAGCATCTCCATTCCCGGCGCTGTCAGCGCCAGCGCCATGACGCAACTGGTGCAGGGTGGTCTGGATTTGGAGTTTGGCGATGATCGGTATCGGCTTGGCCTGAACGCGGCCCACCTCTGGGATAATCGCGGGGGCCGCTCGACCGGGCTTGGGCTGGAACTTGGTGTGGTGGCGACCGAAGGTGTTCTGATGGCCGCCGGCTATAATGCGACGAAAGGCGAGGTGTCGGGGCAATCCAGCCTCTATCAGTCCGGCTTTTATCTGCGTTTCAGCCTACTTCTCGATAATTCTCTCTTGAGCCAGCTTGATGGTGTTTTCACGAATTGAATGTCGTGGATTATGGATTGTATTATCGGTCTGTTAAGGGTGAAGACCAACCTGCCCGAAATTTAAAATAAACTGGGATTAGGTTCTGCGTTTTCCGGCTCCGCGTTAGTAATTTCCTCGGACATTTCTCTCATAATGATGGGAGTAGATGAAAGGGGATTACCATGCAGCTAGGCGTTGTTCTCGGCCGGTTAATCCTGGCGGTCACGATGGTCGCCAGTCCAAGTTTTGCGAGTGCGCAGAAATACGGCATATCGGGGTTCGGGACTCAAGGGCCGACATCGGGACTGACGTTCGGCATCCATCCCGACCAATCACGCATCCGGTTGAAATCCACGCCCAAGCCGGCGGTCACAAGGTCAAAGTCGTCCTCGGTCGTTACATTTGTCGGGTTAACCTCCGACAAGCGGACCGCGCGGCTCAAGCACCTGATTGGGTTTGCGGAATCTCGCCGTGATGGATACGACGCGATCCACTACGGCGCACAGAGGAAGCCTGCAAAGCGCCCCACGGAGTTGACCCTGCGTGAGGTTATTGCCTGGATCAATGCGACGCCGGGGCAGAATCACGCCATCGGACGATATCAATTCATCCCCACAACCCTGATTAACCTGATCGAGCGGGCGAAACTGGGCCCGGAAACGGTGTTCTCGCCCGGAACGCAGGATCACCTGGCACAGATCCTTTTAGAGGACGCGGGATATAGCGCCTTTTTAAAGGGTCAGTTAAGTCAGACCAAGTTTATGAATAATCTTGCGGGAATTTGGGCCGGATTGCCGACCTCGTCGGGGAAATCGCGGTATCACGGTTACGCAGGAAATCGCGCGACTATCACTTGGGTGGCTTTCAAAACAGAAATTGGACGTATCTTTGGACGGTGACGGGTTCAACGCAATGGGGCTTTTGCAAATGTCGCTCCAAGTGGGGCTCACATACCTGATTCAGCCTGCCCCAAATTCAACTGTGCAGCGCAATCCCGCAGGCAGAACCAGATCGGGATTCGGCAGCGACATGCGAATGCCGACGGTGCCTGTGCCCGCATCAAACACCCGGTCGATCACGGTCAATGTGGCGGCATGGCGTCCGCCAATCGGAGCCTCGGGGAGGATCGTGACGCTTTGCCCAACCTTCAGCGCGGCGAAATGGTCAAGCGGCACATAGGCCTCGACGCGCAGCGGGTCCAGCGCGGCGATGGTGACAATCGGCGCGGTCCCATCCTGATATTCCCCAATCGAGGCGCTGCGTTCAACAACCACGCCTTTGATGGGGCTGACCACGGTCTTTTGCTTTAGCACGGCACGGGAGCGTTCGACCTCGATCTCGGCGAGGGCACGATCGAGCCGGGCTTCCTCCAGCTGTTGCAATGCCAGTTCAGCTTCCATGGCCGCTTCTTCATAGCTGGTGTCCGAAGCGATCTTGCGTTGAACGAGACGACGCATCCGTTCGGCCTGATCCTGCAGGAAGGCCAGCCGCGCCTCGCGCCCCTTCAAAGCGTAACCACTTGCGGCCCGGGATTCAGCCTGGCTCAACTGAAAGGCTTCGAGCGTGTCGTCGAGCCGCGCAACAACCTGGCCTGCCGCGATCATGTCCCCCCGCGACACTGCGATTTCGGTGAGAACTCCGGCGACGGGCGCCGAGAGTTCGATCATGTCTTCGGGTTCAATCAAGCAGCGGACAGGTGCGGGAATTGCCTCGGATTGCGCGGCCGAAACATGCGGAGTCAGGATCATCAATGAAGCTGTCAGTGCGTGGATAACGCGGGTCAGAGAACTGGAAGTGATGAAAAAACGAGCCGAAAAAATATTAAAGAAACGTTGCATTACGTATGAGAATCCAGCCATGATTGATTCATTAAAAACAGATTCTGACTAAAAACAATTATTTTTCAAGCAAGCTGGGGGGCATGTGACCATTCTCGACAGCGCGTTCATTGCCTTTTACCGAAGGCTCGGCCGAACGGGTGCAACGGAGCTTAACCTTAAAGCCACGACCTCTTTGGCGCGCGGAATTCATATCGATACGCTGGAGCCTCGGATTCTTCTGTCTGCGGATTTGATCCCCGTGGCCGGAACGATCGATGTCCCCGGTGAGACTGATTTTTTCAGCTTTGAGCTGGCCGAAAGCCGCCAGCTGATATTCGACGCGCTGACCCCGTCGCCGCAGATCACCTGGGCGTTGTCCGGTGAGGGCGGCGCGATTGTCAGCCCCACCACCTTTAACCAATCCGACGGGGCGCAGGGCGGTGAAATCATCGCGCTGGACGCCGGCACCTATACGCTGACCGTGGACGGGCAGGGCGATCAGACCGGGGATTATTCCTTTCGTCTGTTGAATGCGTCGAACGCGCAGAACTTGACCCCCGGCACCCGCGTCGATGGCAGTCTCGCCAATGGCGGTCGCGAAACTAGCCTCTATCAGTTCGACGCCGAGGTCGGCACAGATCTGGTGTTCAACGCCCAGGCCCAGAGCGGCGGCACCGCCTATTGGGAATTGATCGACCCGGATGGAGAGACGGTGTTCGGTCCGGTCAATTTTGCGCCAGGCAGCAATCTGGATCGCTTCACCACCCAGAAGGCCGGCACCTATACGCTGCTGTTCGAGGGCTACCTCGGGAATTCCACTGATCTGGACTATGGTTTCACCCTTAATCAGGTGGTGGATCGCACGAGTCCCATGACGCTGGATACGCCGGTGTTTGGCACGTTTGACCAGCCCGCGCAGCAGCATTTCTACGACTTTACCCTGACCGAAGACACGCGTGTTTTCATCGACGTCCTGCGCACCACGGAGCGGGTCGATGTGACCCTGACCGGACCGACCGGCAAGGTTATCGACGATACGGCGATGTGGTATCTGGATCGAACCTATGATCCGATACGCGATCTGGTGGCGGGCGACTACCGGCTGGCCATTGTCAATCGGGGCAGCGACCAGACGCAATACGGCATCCAGCTTTTGACCGAGGCCTCCGCGGAGGCATTAACCCTCGGGACCGCATTGTCCGACCGTCTGGATGACCAAGGACCCGAGGCCGCATTCCGGCGCGTCGCCTCGACGGCGCCAATCGCGGCCACGGCCCAGGACCGGGCGCTGGAGTTCAATAACCGTCCCATCGATCAGGTCGCGGTGCCCGATAGCGCAGAGCTGCGCGGCGAGACCTTCACCATCGAAACCTGGCTGCGTCCCGATGACATCGACACCTTTGACGTGGTCGCGCTCAAGACCTCGTCGCAGGCATGGAACGATGGCTGGGGGCTCTACCTTGAGGACGACGGCTCGCTCGTCTTTTTCGTCAATCAATGGAACGATGAAGCCAAGCGTGTCCGCGCCCCGCTGACCGAAGGGGCCTGGCAGCATGTGGCGGCCAGCTATGACGGCGTCGGGCTCAAGCTCTATGTCGACGGGGTTCTGGCGGCGGAAAAGGCGATGGGCGAGGGGGTCAACCAATCGACGGCCTCGATAGCGATCGGGGGGCAGACGAACCAGACCTATAACCTGGATGGTGCCCTGGACGAATTGCGCCTGTGGAGCGAAGCGCAAAGCGCTGCGGAGATTGCCGCGCGGTATCGTCAGGAGATCGCCAGCCCGACCGCTGAACTGGCCATGCGCCTTGGCTTTGACGAGGCGAGCGGATCTCGCGCGGTGGATTCATCGGGCAATGGGAACGACGGCCTGCTCGGCGCCGGGCCGGGGACCGAGACGCGGATCTTCAAGTTCGACGGCTCTGCGGATCAGGTCGTCAGTTTTTCCGCCCAGTCCGCGGGCAACGCCTATCTGCGCATCTTGAATCCCGACGGGACGTTGCTGAGGGGGCCGACGTACCTTTCGTCGATTGCTTTTGACCCATTGGAGCTGCCACAGACGGGCAGTTACCTTGTGCTTGTTGAAGGGTTTTACAACGATAATGTAGCGCGACCCTTCACCCTTCTCGTGGCACCCGAAAGCATTGAGACGCTCAGCCTCGATGTCGGGGACAGCGTGACGGGCCGCGTTGATGAGCCGGGCTTGGTCCTGGCCTATGATCTTAATCTGACAGAAACGACTCCGCTCTATTTCGATGCGATCACTGCGGGCAATGATTTCCGCTGGTGGATTGTGGGACCGCATGGCGAAGAGGTCGCGCCGCGCGCATTCGGTCAGTCCAATGCGAACCGGGTCGGCGGCTCGGCGGTCTACACGCTGGGGGCGGGCGATTATAAGCTGATGGTCGATGCTGTTGGCGGGACGGTTGGCGATTTCGCCTTCAACCTGTTCGATATCCGGGCCGGACAATCCATCGCGCTGGACAGCGAGGTCACGTTTGACCTGGCGCCGGGATCCGAGACCGAGATTTTTCGTATCGATCTGCAGGAAGGCGATGAGATCAGTTTCGAGCGGACGCTCGGAAATCCCTATATACGGGTGCTCGGACCACGGGGCGATCTGGTTTTCGGCGATAACTACATGTCGAATTTCGGCAATCAGGTCGTGGCCCGTACCGGCACCTATACGGTGCTGGTCGAAGGATTTGACGGGCAGGCGGACGCGAGCTTTGCCTTTTCCGTGCAGAAGCATTCCCATACGCCCCCGCCGGCGCTGTCCGGCACTGCGCTGACCCTTGGAGACACTGTCTCTGGCGCGATTGGTCTCGCCGGCGAAGTGGATCGCTATCTCTTTACGCTGGCCAATGCGGGTGAGGTCTATTTCGATGCCCTCGGTTGGTCGGAATCGACGACGCAGTTCACCCTGCGGGACGCCAGCGGGACCATCGAAAACCGCACATTTGTCGCTGCGGATGCCACACGGTTGCCCCCAGGTGAGGCGGCTGTTTTCGCGCTGGCCGCTGGCACCTACGAAGTTGCGATCAGCAAGGCTGCCACCGCGACGGGGGCCTATAGTTTCCGGATGCTGGACATCGGGGCCGCGGCGGCGATTGAAGTGGAGACGCCGTTCACGGGCACCCTGGCGCCACGGTCCGAAACGATCGCCTATCGGTTCGAGGCCGAGGCCAATCAGCAGATGGTGCTGGATCTGGAGGCCTTGAGCGGGCGCGCCCGTTCCATCTACGCGAGGATCATCGGACCGGATGGCCGGGAAATACTGCGTGATGGGAATATCGAGACAAACCCCAGTTTCATGAGCCGGGCTGCTGGGCAATATTTATTGCTGATTGAGGGAGATCCCTTTGATCAGACGGGGGAGGCGAATTTCACGCTGAACCTGCTGGAAGTGACTGAAACCACCCAGCCGATCACACTGAATACGGTTGTATCGAACGATCTGGCGACCCGCGATTTCGTGGACAACTATACGCTGGAGATCACTGAAGAGACGCTGGTTGTCTTTGACCAGCAGACCCGTTTGCAAGGCGGCAGCCTGCGGATCGTCGGCGCGAACCTTGATCGCACCTTTAGTCTGGATGTCAGTAATGGCGCCCAGGGGGCGGATGTGGTCCGACTGCGCCCAGGCAGCTATCAACTGACCGCGAGAACCAGCCAGCACGCGGGCGGGTCCTACGCCTTTCGGCTGATGGATGCGTCGGATGCGGCGGAGATTACCGTGGACACCGCGGTCGCCGCGACACTGACCAGCCCCGGCACGGAAACCGACCTCTATCGCATCGCGCTGAGCGCCGGCCAGCGGTTGACCTTGCAGGATGTCACTAACACGGGCGGAACCTATAACGCCTATTTGCGGCTGCTCGATCCGTTCGGGGTCCCTGTCGACGGCTCAAGCCTCCTGAGCGCCGGAAAGGTGTTCGAAGCGCCGATCGACGGCACCTACCTGGTGATGCTGGAAGCCCATCCCTATGAGGATCCCGCAAAGACGATCAGCTATGGGTTCACCCTGGGCGATCCGCAGGATCCGTCGTCTGCGACGCTGACGCTGGATGAGATGACCCAAGGCACCATCGGGCTGTCCGGGCAGGTGCATCAATATGACTTCACGCTGGGCGAGGCCACCTTGTTGTGGCTGGATAGCTTTACCGACGACAGTCGCACCACCGTCGAGATCACCGGGCCGGGGGGGGTCTCGCGTTCTTACAACCTGCGCTCTGCGGATGCCGGCAATTACGGGGGCGGCGCGATACGGGCGGCGGCGGGGGTGTATTCGGTTCGCGTCTATCGCAGCGATTCCGGCACCGGGGCCTATGCGTTCAAGCTGCTCGATCTGGCCGAGGGCACCGAAATAGCTTTCGACGAGCTGGTGGCGGGCCAGCTTGAGCCGCGGCGGGAGACGGACGTCTACCGGTTGGACGGCGCGGCTGGCGACAGCTTTCTGTTCGATCTTCAGCGCAATGGCACGCTGAGCTATACACCGACCTGGAAGTTGATTGACCCGCTCGGGAATGTCGAGATTTCACAGCGCAGTCTTGGCGACCAGGACCTGTTCGAGCTGCAACGCACCGGGGTCTACACCCTGCTGGTTGAGGGCTATGTCTACGAGCCGGAGACCGGGGCGGTGGATTACAGCTTTGTGCTGCAACAGCCCTCGCGGGTCGAAAAGGCCGTCGATCTGGCCGCCACCAACAGCGGCTATCATCCCGCCACGGGGCCGGATGGCGGCGTGGCCCAGGGCTCTTCCGGGTTTCAATACGTCGCGGTTGACGGGGCCGCGACAAATCTCGTCGGAGATGTGAGTTTCGAGATCCAGTTCCGCCCGGATCGCCCACGCACGACCTGGCAATCGCTGGTGAACAAGAGCGACGGCAATGGCGTTGGCGGGCGACAGTATTCCCTCTGGCTGAATAGCTCGGGCTACCTGCATCTGACCTCCTCCGACAGCTCTGGCCAGATCGCGGCGGATTCGCCCAGCAATTCGGTGGCTTGGGGGGAATGGAACAGCGCCATCGGGGTCGTGGATCGTACCGAGGATCTGCTGAGGCTCTATCTGAACGGGGCGGAGGTGGGCAGCATTGCCCTGCGTCCTGACCGCGATAGCGTCGAGGTGGTCAACGACCTGCTGATCGGCGCCACGCGCGAGGGTAACGCTATCTTTGAAGGAGCGATCGCCGGTTTCCGCCTGTGGGACACCGCCCTCACCGCCGCAGATGCCACGACCCTGAGCGAAGGCGGCAGCATCGCCACCGCTGCGCTGATCGATCTGCCGATGAACGAGGCCCCAGGTGCTGTGCGTTTCGCGGATCAGAGCGGCAATGACCTGGACGCGACCGTCATTGATACCGCCGGTGGTCTCAAGGGCGCGTTCCGGGGTCATTTCGACAAGGCCGGAGAGCTGCACGTCTATAGCTTCACGCTGGATGACGCGACCCAACTGTATTGGGACAACCTGAACGACCGAACAGATGTCGATGTGACCCTCACGGGCCCCGATGGGTTGCGGATCACGCGCAGCCTGCGCGAAAGCGGCAATACCAGCTACGGCGGCAATTATGTTTTCGACGCTCCGGCGGGGCAATATACCTTGTCGTTCGAGGCCGAAAATGCGGCTGTCGGAGCCCATGGCCTGGCGTTGCTTGATCTGGCCGACGCGGTTGCGGTCAGCACCGACGGGACCGTGGTCGACGATCGTTTCGAACCGGATCGCACTGCGCGGTTGTACCGGTTTGACGCGGTGGAGGGGCAGGAGGTCTATGTCGATGTGTCGGCCCAGTCCCTATCGACCTCCCAGATGTCTTGGCGGCTGATCGACCCCTTCGGGCGACAGATTTACGGGCCGGAAAATGCCGGAGATATCCCGGTTCAGACCCTGGCCTTTGCAGGGCAATACACGCTGATCTTGGAAAGCGACCCGGATCTCTCGGCAGTCGGCTCAGGCAGCTACAAGTTCTCTGTGACGACCGTTAACACCACCCCGGTTGCGGTCAGTGTCGGTGGCGATAATCCCGGCCTGGCCGCAGGTGCGCCGGTGGCAGGGCGGATCGGCGATGCGATTGATCTGCGCGGCGCGGAATACCTTGAGGTTCCCAATAACAACGCCACCAACCTGACCGGGTCCATGACCATTGAGGCCTGGGTCAAACCTGACCGGTACAACGACACCTGGACCCCGCTGTTGCAAAAGAGCGATGGTGAGGGCGGGCGGCAGTATGCGCTTTACCTCAATGCCAATGGGTCGCTGCATTTCAGCACCACGCGGGCCGGGACTGACAGCTACAGCACGCTGCAAAGCGACAGAGATTTGGTGCCCGTTGGCGAATGGAGCCATGTGGCTGCGGTGGTGGATCGCTCCGCTGGGCGGATGCGGATTTATGTGAATGGCGAAGAGGTCGGTGCCGGGACGCTCACCGCTGGCAGCATCTCGGGAATTGACACGCCCCTGTGGATCGGCCGCGGTATCGAGTCGAGCACCGACAGGGGCCTGTTCGAAGGCGCTGTCGACGAGGTTCGCCTGTGGCGCACCGCCCACACCCAGGCAGAATTGAGCGCAAGCTATCAAGGGGCGCTGACCGGAACCGAGGCCGATCTAGCGCTGTATCTGCCACTGGATACCCTGGAGGCCGGGGTTAGCCCGGCGGTCGTCGGCGGGGACGCGGCGCAGTTCGTATCGCAGATCCCCCAAGGGATCACCGGCAGCATCGTCAATGCGGGCGAACGGCGGGTCTATACCTTTGGCCTGACCGAGACGACACTATTGACCATCGACTCGCTGTCGCAGCGGTCGGACATGCGGCTGAGCCTGACGGGGCCAGCGGGCACCTATCTGAATCGCCGGCTGGACCAGACGGATGGGCCTGACAATCAGGCGGCTATCCTGTCGCTCCCACCGGGGGAATACCAGATCACGGTCACCGCCGAGGATGGTGCGACGGGTGATTTCAATTTTGAGCTGCTGGATCTGGCCGACGCGACGCCGCTGACCCTTGGCACAACGATTTCCGGGGAACTCGCGCCCTCCAGTCGGACGGTGGCCTATCGATTTACCGGCGCAGCGGACCAGACGCTGTTCATGGATGCGCAGACACGGGACGGTGATATCTATTGGCGGCTGGTGGATCCTTTCGGCGCCACGGTGTTCAATTCAACGTCGTTGAGCGATCGTGACTCGCAACGGCTCGACCTGGACGGGATCTATACGCTTTTGATCGAGGGGCGCGTTTATTCCGCAGGCACCTCGCGGTACCAATTCACTCTGACCGACACGACGACGCCGCCTGAAACCGCGCTGACGCTGGGCGCGCTGACCACGGCCGATATTACCCAGCCGGGCGAACGTCTGGCCTATACCTTTGAGATCACCGACCCGACGGTGCTGATCTTTGATCCGCTGATCTCTAGCTCTGCCGCGCGCTGGTCGTTGCATGGCGACCAAGGCGTCGTACAGGCGGATCGGGCGTTTTCCCAAAGCGACAGCGTTCGAAACACCGCAGATACAGGGTTGCGCGTCGCGGCCGGGCAATACCGGCTCTATATCGATTGGACCGGCGATCAGACCGGTGAAATTCCCTTCCGTCTGCATGACCTGAAGGCCCAGGCGAGCGAGGTCTTCGTCAACGACCGGATCGTCGGCAATCTGCCAAGCGATAGCCGGGGATCAAAGGCGTTCTTCGTCGATATGGCGCGGTTGCAACGGTTCGATATGATCACCGCGCAATCGCCATCTTCGGGCACCTACTGGCGGATTTTCGACGCGGACGGGTATCAGATCGAGGCGCCGCAGCGGCTGTCGAGCAGTGGGCAGGGCTTCATCGCGCCCGAGGCCGGGCGATACTACCTGCTGCTGGAGGGAGATTCCAACGCCGACAGCAACCTCGCATATGATTTCGAACTGGAGAGCCCGCTGCGCGCGGATGCGATTGGCAAGACAATTCAGACGTTCGATGCGGCGGATGGCATCCCGTTCATCAGTACCGACAAGGACGGCAATGACCTTGGAACAATCGCTCAGGGCAGCAATGCGCTGAAAATGCTCGACGCACTGGAACCTGGCGGCCAGAGCCAGGTCGAGTTTGACCTGACCCGCGAAGGGCCGCTGGACCTGTTCGAGATCGGGTTCGATTTCGACTTTGCCGGCCCCGGCGGTGTGACGGCGGGCGAAGGTTTTTCGGTCATCGCCGCCGATGCCGCCCTGTTCGGGCGTAGTGGAGATTTGCCCTACCTCGGGGTTGAGCCGAACCACAACGGCGTGATCGCCGCTGCGCTGGATCTGGTCCAGGGCTCGGGCGATGGTGTGGTTCCGCATGTGTCCTTACACGCCGGGGGCACCGAGATTGTCGAGGTCGATCTGGCCGATTTCGGCATCACCGTGGCCCAGCTGGAAGCCGCGGCAGGACACATAACCCTCTCTCTCGCGCGCACCGCCACAGGGCTGGCCGCGACGGTGACGCTGTCGCTGGATGGTGCGCAAACCAAGGTGATCGACGCGATGCCGCTGGTCGGGCAGACGCTCTCGGATCTGCGCGGCGCGATTCATGCGCAGAGCCTGTCGACCAATACGATGGATCTGACGATCGACAATGTCAGGATCACCGCGACCCCTGCCGCCGCACCGCTGACGATCACGCCTGGGACTGAATTCGGCGGTGATATTTCGGTGGCCGGTCAGGTGCAGACCTGGCAGCTGACGCTGGCGGCGCCGACCTCGCTGATCTTTGACGCACGGGCCGCCAATGGGCAGATGCGATGGTCCCTGTCGGGGCCGAAAAATATCAGCGCCTTGCGCTTTAGTCAGACCGACGCGGCGCAGCGCAGCGGCAACACGATCTATGACCTGCCTGCGGGCACATATGAATTCAACGTATCGACCGTCGATGACAGTCTGGGCAGCTATGCCTTTGCCCTGCTTGATCTGGCCTCGGCAACGGAACTGACGCTTGGCACGACGACCGAGGGGACGATCAGCCCGTCGAATGTCACGCAATTGCGGTATTTCGACCTGAGCGAACCGACGGAAGTCTTCGTGCAGACCGATAGTGTTGCAGGTGGCATCCGGGCAAGCTGGCGGATCATTCGCGAAGACGGCGTGGTCGTGAGCAATCCGCTGAACGTTGCCACCGACCGTGAACTGGGCGTCCTTGCGGGGCTGCGCCACTATGTGCTGTTCGAGGGCTATTACGACACCCCCACCGAGATCACCTACAGCTTTACCGCGCATCCCACGACGCAGATCGTGGCAGCGGAGCCATTGGCATTGAACACCGAGATTTCCGCGACCATCACCGCCCCGCTGCAGGAGCTGGTCTATGAATTTGACCTCGCCGCGCCGACCCATCTGGTCTTTGACAGCCTGACCGACGATCCAGACATGAGTTACCGTCTTGTCGGTCCGGCAGGCACCATTGATACCGATAAACTGAATTCGGCCGATTATAACGAAACGACGGTCATGGTCCGGGCCCCGGCAGGCAGCTACCAGTTGATCCTGTACGGTAATCAGATCGCCACTGGTGACGTGCGATTTGCATTGCGCGATGTGGCGGGCGCGACCGAGTTCGTGCCTGGTGAAACCGTTGTCGCCACATTCGAGGACAACCGCCGCAGCCATATATTCAAGTTCGAGGGCAGCAAGGGAGAGGCGTTTTACCTCGATTCCATTCCTGACACCTTTAACGGCAACTGGAAAATTCTGAACGCCTATGGCGGTCAGGTCATGGCGAATGGCAACGCCCGGTCCGACACCGCCGTTGTGACGCTGAATGCGGATGGGGCCCAGTATCTGATCCTCGACGGGTCCATCAGGACGGGGGGGGAGAGCGAACATTCCTTCCGCCTGGTGCCGTTGGAAGCGACCGAGACGGCGGTGGTGTTGAACACGCCGACCGTCGGGTCAATCGAACTGCCGGGCGAGAAGAAAAGCTATAGCTTCAACCTGAGCGATCCGACAAAGCTCTACGTTGACGCGCTTTCGCCGAATGACTCGCGGTTTGTCTGGACGCTGAGCGGGCCGCGCGGTCAGGTATCGTCGCGCAACTTTGCCTCCACCGACAGCGATCACGTCAACGAAACCTCCTTCTATGAGCTGGTGGCGGGCGACTACACCTTTACCGTTGCGACGAGCGGCGGTGAAACAGGGACCTTCTCCTTTGATTTGATCGATGCCGCCCAGGCCGAGGCGCTGACTCTCGGGACGCCGATCAGCGATACCCTGGCACCCGGCAGCGAAACCAAGATTTACAGCTTTGATGCCACGGCGGGAGACCGGTTCTACTTTGATATGGTGTCGGGTAATTTCCGCCAGCACCTGCGCCTGATCGACCCCTACGGTCGCGAGGTGTTTGAAACTGATGCCCGCAACGATGTGGATACGATCACGATCGCCGATACGGGCACCTACTATCTGTTGATGGAAGGCCAGATTAACTCGACAGAGGACGCGGTCTTTAGCTTTAACGTCTACGCCAATCCGATTTCCGCGCCGGTCATTCTGGCCGGGATCGAAGGGCAGCCGACGCCCGATCTGGTCTTTGACGCGGTTGCGCTGACGACGACTGATACGATCACCTCAGGTGGCGATGTCCCGCTGAGCTGGACCTATCGCAACGCGGGCGATCTGGCGGTGACCACGAATTTCGACACCAGGATCACGGTGCGCCGGGCGGATAGCGGACTGGTCGTCGCTGATCTGGTGGTGCCCTATTCCGTCGCCACAGACGGAAACATCGCACCCGGCGCGACCAGTGCCCAGACCGTTACCCTGACCCTGCCGCGCAATTCCGATTCCGTTGGCGAATTGGAGGTCGCGTTCCGCGCCGATGTGAACAACGCGGTGCAGGAAGCCAATCTGGACGGCACCGCAGAGCTGAACAATTCGGCCACCTTGCCGCTGACCGTGGCACTGGCCGCGAACCCCGACCTCGTGATCCGCGATGTCGCTCCGAGCCCGGCCAGCGGCTGGGAAGCCGGCGCGGCAGTCCGTCTGGACTGGGTGCTGGAAAACCTTGGGGATTCCCCGACAGTGGGTGGTTTTTCGGAACGGGTCGAGGTCGTCAATCTGTCAACAAATCGCGTCGTGTTCAGCCGTGATTTGCGGCACGATGCCGATGAACCGCTGGTGGGCGGGGAAACTCAGGCGCGCTCGACCTTCTTTGTATGGCCGAGTGGGGAAGATTCCACCGGACAGTTTGAATTCCGCGTGATCGCCGATGTGCTGGGAGAGGTATTCGAGGCCAACGACACCGACACCGCCGACACCAATAACCGCACGGTTCTGACAGTGGCGTCGGCGCCGGACCTGATCATCTCGGCCATGTCGATTGACGAAGCCGCGCCGCAGGCGGGCGACACGATCACGCTGCGGTGGACCACCCAAAACGCGGGCGCGGTGGCGACTCCGGCGAATTGGATGGACCGGGTGGTGATCCGCAATCGCACCAATGGTCAGGAGCTGGAAAGACTTGCGGTGGCCATACAGGACCGTCCTCTTGCGCCGGGTGAAAGCCATGAGACCACGCTGACATTTACCTTGCCGAACGGCCTGGCAGGCACCGGAAATATTCGCGCCACGGTCTATGCCGATAGCAATGCGGTCGGTCTCGGGACGATGAAAGAGGCCCGAGAGGGGATCACCCCGTCCCAGGCCGAGGCGAACAATTCGCAATTCCTTGAATTCGCCGCCACCGAACGGACCTACGCCAATCTGATCGCCGAGATTACAGCCGTGCCGAATGTGCTTGTCGGGGGACAAAGCGGCAATCTGTCGTGGCGGGTGTCAAACAATAGCACCGTTCCCACGGATGCCACCGCATGGACGGATAAAGTCTATCTGAGTGTCGATGGCACGTTGGATGACAGCGATATCCTGCTGAGCACATCGCCGCATTCCGGGATTTTGGCAGAGGGCGCCGAATACGCCATGACCGCGCTGGTGACCCTGCCGGTCGGCATCGAGGGGGATGTCTACTTCATTGTTGCCGCGGATGTCGACGCCAGCGTCACCGAACCTGACACGCGCGCCGACAATATCGCCATTGCGACGGCCTCCCTGACTTCACCTTACTCGGATATCGAGGTGCAAAGCGTGGTCGCGCCCAACGGCTCCTTTACCTCGGGCGAGGAGATCGAGGTGCTTTGGCGGGTGGTAAACCGTGGGCCCAATGCGGTGGCGGTGCCTGCCGATGGATGGATCGACCGCGTGCACCTGAGCAGCGATGGCACTCTGGCCGGGTCGGTCGCGGTGTTGGGTGATGTAGAGGTCAGGCAGACCCTCGCGCCCGGGCAGAGCTATTCCTTCGCGCGCACATTCACCCTGCCGCCGGGGCTGGTCAACAGCTACCGCGTGGTGGTCGAAGCCGATGCGGGGAATGCGGTATTCGAGCGCGATGCGCTGGCCAATAACACCGGTGTTGCCAGCGGTGCGGTGGCGCTGTCGGCCGCCCCGGCGCCCGATTTGGTGGCCGAACAGATCACCGGGCCAGAGGCGATCTCGCCCGGCGCCGTCGTTGACGTTTCGTTCCGCGTCTCCAATCAGGGCGATGCGATTGCGCGCGGTCCCTGGGTCGATGAAATCAGGCTGGTTGGCGGCGGCACCTCGCGGGTGCTCGACCGGGTGGACCGGTTGTTCAACCTTGATCTCCAAGAGAGCTATACCGTCACCAGCGCGGTCACGATCCCCTCACTCGGGGAGGGGGAATACCGCCTGGAGTTGCGCAGCGATTATTCGAGCGCGGTCTATGAGGGTGGGCGCGAGGACAACAACGTTATCCAAAGCGATGTGATCGGCCTGGCCCATCCCAACCTGATCGCGCGCAATGTCACGCTGGGCAATTCTACGCCCGCCTCGGGCGAAACACTTCACGTAGACTGGGCGGTTGCCAATACCGGTGCGGGGGCCGCGGCGGCGGGATGGGCAGATCACATCTATCTGAGCCGCGATGAGATCGTCGATACCAACGATATCCTGCTGTCTACGCATGCCACCACCGCGGAGTTGCCCTTTGCCGCAGGGGCCGAGGCTCTGATGTCGGCGGATGTCGAGCTGCCGATTGACGTGTCGGGAAACTGGTTCCTGCTGGTCGCCGCTGACGGCGCGAATGTCATCGAGGAGACCGGCCACGAGGACGACAATGCCGGCAGTGCCGCGCTGTCGATTGACCTGTCGCCCTATGCGGAGCTGTCGGTCACAGACTTCACAGCGCCGAGCCGTGTGGTGGCCGATCCGGCCCGCGTGACCTTTGGCTGGACGGTTACGAACGATGGCCCCGGTCGCGGGATCACCGATAGTTGGGTCGACCGTATCTTTGTCTCTACGGATGACGTGATCGGGGACGCGGATGATTTTGAAATCGGTCGTTTTGGCCATAGCGGCGGCCTGGAGGCGGGCGAGAGTTACAGTCTCGAAGAGTCGATCTTCCTGCCGACGCTCTTTAGCGGACGCTTCACGCTTTATGTGGAAACCGATGCTGAGGGGGTCGTCTTCGAGAACGGGTTCGAGACCAATAACCGTACCCGCCTGGACGGGTTCTTTGACGTCATGCCGATCCCGTTTGCCGATATGGTGGTCGAAGAGGTCACAGCCACGCCAGAGGCGCAAAGCGGCAAGGCAGTCACCGTCACCTGGCAGGTCGCCAACCGTGGCATCGGGCTGACCAACAGCCAGGAATGGAGCGACCGTGTCTATCTCGCCGATAACCCCGAAGGTGTCGGGCGCATCTTCATGGGCAATTTCAACCACACCGGTTTTGTCGCGCCGGATGGAAATTATGTCCGTTCGGTCGATCTGACCCTGCCGGACGATTGGATCAAACCGGCCTATTTCATCGTCGAAACGCCGGGTGCGGCCAAGGTCGACCGGGCGGGCCAGTCCACGACCCCTTACGAATTTGTGTTCACGGATGCGGGCAACACAGGCGTCAGTAATGCAGTCAACGTCACACTCAGCCCGCCGCCGAACCTGGTGGTGACCAGCGTATCCGCCCCATCGACGGCGGCCGAAGGGTCGGCGGTGGATGTGACCTGGACCGTGTCCAACACAGGCACGGGACCCGCAATGGGCAGTTGGACCGACCAGATCATCCTGCGTGACGTGGCTGGGGTGGCACGGGATATCAAGGTCGCCAGCTATACCTTCGACGGACCCTTGCAGGCGGGCACCACCTATACCCGGCGCGAACAGATCAAGCTGCCCGAGCAGACGAACAACATCTACCGCGTTGTGGTGATCACCGACAGCGGCGATGCGGTCTATGAACATTCCGCAGAAACCGACAACGAGAGCACGACCGACACCCAGATCGCGGTCAGTGTTCTGCCGCGCCCGGACTTGCAAATTTCTGGCTTTACGGCGCCGGATACGGTTGATGCGGGCGGCACCGGGGCGCTGAGGTTCACGGTGATCAACCAGGGCCCCGCCGCGACGACGACGCCGAACTGGACGGATCGCATCCTCCTGTCGCTCGATGACAAGGTCTCCAGCGACGACATCCAACTGGCCAGCCTGACCAACGAATCCGCGCTCGCACCTGGGGAACAATATCTCAGCCAGGAAATCAGCTTTCAGGTCCCGCAGCGGTATCGCGGAACCGTCTATCTGCTGGCCCAGACCGATGCGGGCAACAGGGTCGATGAATGGCCGAACGAGGCCAATAACGTCGGTTTGCACGAGCTATATGTAAATCCACTGCCGCTGGCCGATATCGTTGTCGATAATGTCGTGACGCCGTTTCAGGCGTTTGAGGGCAATCAGGTTTCGGTCAACTACACCGTCACCAACCGCGGCGCCGGCGCAACAAATGTCGGTGTCTGGACCGAACAAATCTGGCTGACCGTCGACAAGAACCGCCCGCATCCGGGGCGGGGCGACGTGCTGCTGAAAACGATCCGCTATGAGGGCGGCATCCTCGACGTCGGCAGTGGTTACGACCGCACGGAGCTGGTCGATCTGCCCGAAGAGCTGGTGTCGGGGAATTACTATATCACGCCTTGGGTCGATCCGTATGCGACCATCCTCGAAGACCCGCTGGCCGTGAACGTCAACCCCGACGACCCGACCGAGATCAATTCGAACAACTACCGGGCCGGGGGCTCGGACGTTCTGGGCGACAATCCGGTGATCCAGATCATCGGCAACCCGCCGCCCGTGGTGAACCCTGAGCTTTCGATCGCGATTGATACAGTGACGCCCTCGGCCAGGGCCGGTGTCGATGGCGAGAACGATTTTGAGCTGACCTACACCATTGTCAATTATGGGACCCAGGACGCCGGGAATTATACCGTGGAGCTGGATCTGACGAGCGTTCCGGCCCTGAATGTGTCGGGTCAGGAACGCTGGCGGCTGCTGTCGGAGAGGGTGACGCAGACCATCCGGGTTGGCGAAAGCCGGACCTTTACCAAGACCTTCCAGCTTCCGCCCGGCCTCGACGGCAGCTTTGTGATCGCGGATGTGTCGATCAGAGGCGATACCGACAGCACCGATGACCGCGACATCGCAAGCACCGAGGTTGTCTCGCCCGAGCCTAATCTGGTGGTCAGTGAGGTTATTCCCGCAACCGATATCCTGTCCGGAGAGAAGATCGAGGTCAGTTATACGGTCACGAACGACAGCACGGTCGATGTCTGGTCCGGCACCGATTATTGGGTGGATGAGGTCTGGGTCACGCGCGACCCTGAATTCGAGATTGATCGCGCCACCCTGCTGCAATCGGTCGTGGTCTCCAACGAAACGCCCATGGCCGCCGGTGCGAGCTACAGTCGAACCATTGAGGGCACCTTGCCGCCTGGGATCGAGGGCGACTATTTCGTCTTTGTCTTCACCAACCGTCCCGATAGCAATTCAACCCAGCGGGGGGGTGGACGCCCGGATCACGAACGCAGCTGGCCGATGACAAACGGGTCGGAGTCCTCGCAGCAGGGTGCGTTCCGCTCGCGTGCCTTCGAGGCGCCCGATGGGTCCGGCAAGCGTGCTGATATCAACGTGATCTACCGCGAACCCGATTTGCAGGTGACCGATCTGATCGTGCCGGATGGGCTGAGCGCCGGTCAGACGTTCGACATCACCTTTGAGGTCACGAATGTCGGTGATCGGCGCACCCGCGAAGAGGCCTGGACCGACCGGCTCTACCTCTCGCTGGATTCCTCGCTGGACGATGGCGATCTGTTGATGCGTCGCGAGGAAGGCAGCCGCGAGGTCGAAGCCACCTATCGCCGCTATGGCGCGCTTGATCCCGGCGAGAGCTACACCGCGACGATCACCGTGACCCTGCCATTCGAGGTTGAAGGGGACTATAGCATCCTGGCTGTCACCGACAGTCTGGTCGGCGCGAGTTATGCGCGGAAATCGACGATCTCGCCGCGGTTGAACGGGGTCGCGGGATCGACCGGCGGTGTGGTGCGCGAGTTCCAGGACGAGGGCAACAATACCACCGTCAAACAGATTGACGTCTCGGCCTATACGCCGCCCAACCTGCGGGTCACGGCCATCGACGCGCCGTTGCGCGTTGAACGGGGGCAGGAATTCCAGGTCGGCTGGACCGTCACGAACGAGGGCGGTACGCCCCCCTTCCAGCAATCGGAATGGACCGATGCGATCTATATCAGCCGCGATCCGTTCCTGGACGTGCGGGCGGATCGCTACCTTGGTTATGTCGATCACGAGGGCGGCCTCGGGGCGGGAGAAAGCTATGAGGTGACGCGCACGTTCTCGATGCCGACGGATCTGCCGATTGATCCCACGGCGCCTGAGGGCGGTGCCGCGTATTATGTCTTTGTCGTTACGGATCCGGGCAAGGGCGGGCGCGGCAAAGTGTTCGAGGGGACCAACGACGCGGACAACGACCGCGTCAGCGATGTGCCGGTGATCGTCACCCTGCCACCGCCGACCGACCTTCAGGTTACAGACATCGTGATCCCCGAAAATGCGCGGGCGGGCGAAGAGGTGATGGTGTCCTGGACCGTCAAGAATATGTCTGACAGCGTGATCGCCAGCGGCCGGTGGAGCGATAGCGTCTTCCTCTCCGCCGATGGCACATGGGATATCTCTGACCGCCCGATCGGACGTCAGGAGTTCACCGGGGCGCTGGCGCCGGGCGAAAGTTACACCCTGGAGATGCGCACCACGATGCCGTCCTCGACGCCCGGTGGCTATCGGGTGATTGTGCGGACCGATATCTTCAACCAGATCCACGAGGCGGAGTTCGAACAAAACAACACGACCGCCTCGCCGAATACGCTGGATTTCGCAGTTGACGAATTGCTGATCGGCACACCGACGACCGTGTCGCTGGGGCAGGGCAAGGACAGGCTGTATCGCATCACCGTGCCGCCCGAGGAAACCCTGAGGGTCACGCTGCTGGCCTCTGACCCGACGATGTCGAACGAAGTGTTCCTGCGTCACGACGCCCTGCCGACACCCAGCCAATATGACGCGACCTATACAGGCGCGATTTCCAGCGACCTTGTCGCCATCGTGCCCTCGACAGAACCGGGTACTTATTATCTGTCGGTGCGCAATTTCTCGGGCCCCGAAACCGGCGGCAATGTCACCCTCCTGGCTGAACTGTTGCCCCTGGTGATCACCGATGTGGTCAGTGACCGTGGCGGCGACAGCAGTTTCGTCACCACCCGGATCAAGGGCGCGCAGTTCGCCGAAAACGCCACCGTCAAACTGATCCGACCGGGCATTGCCGAATTTGCACCGCTGGACTGGAAGGTCATCGATTCAACCGAGATCATCGCCACTTTTGATTTCACCGACGCCGAACATGGCCTCTATGATGTCGTGGTCACGAATCCCTCGGGTGCACAGGCAGTGGTGCCCTACCGCTATCTGATCGAACGCGCGGTTGAGGGCGATGTGACCATCGGTGTCGGCGGGTCCCGTATCGTTCAGGCCGGCGATACCGAAACTTACTCCATCGCCCTGCAGAACCTGAACAACACCGACGCGCCCTATACGTTCTTTGAGGTTGGCGTGCCGGAGTTGCACCTTAACCCGCGGGTCTATGGTCTGGAATATCTGGACTTCTTCACCAATCTGCGCGGCACGCCGGATGGGGCGGCAGGCACCGATAATGCCGATGTGTTCTGGGCCGGGCTGGAAAGCATCGTCAACCGCGACGGGCAGCTGACGGCCAGTGGCTATGCCTATGATATTGCCGCTGACGGGTTCGCCGGGTTCAGCATGAATGTCCAGACCTATCCGGGTCTGCGTGAACTGCACGACCAGGCGTTTGATGCCTTCCGTGCGCGGATGTCCAACATCTTTCCGGACCTCGACGTCATCTTTGAAGAGGGCGGCGAAGGCGCCATCGGTGATTGGTTCGACGCCGTGACCGACAAGGCCAAGGAGATAAGCCCGGAACTGGGCGCGGCCATGGGCCAGCTCGATTTCAAGGAGATGTATGAAGAGAACGCGGCGGTGCCGGACAAATGCACCATCCCGTTCATTCCGTTCCGCTTCCATATCTTTGCTGCCTCGACCTCTATGAACCGCGAGGAATTCGTTGCGCATCAGACACAGGTCGCGCTGGATCTACGCTCGGCCGTAATTGCGTCGGACGATGCGCCGGGGGCGTTGCTGGCGCTTGCCGCGGATTCCGAGGCCTGGGTGAACCTTTACCTTGCCGCCCTGGAAGAGGCCGGAATTCTGCGCCCGGACGGCGACACACCGCCCCTGCGGGAACAACAGCAGATCATGTCGCTACTGGCCACGCTGGCCTCGGGGGTTCTGTTTGGCCCTGCCGGGTCGGACATCCGCTCGGACGCCGATGTGATGGGCTTCTTTGAGCAGCTGCGCACGCTCTATGGTCACGATGAAACACTCATGGCCGAGATCGAATTCTACGAGGAACGCGGCAGTATCAACTGTGGGTTCTACGACATCCCCGTGCCCGCCCTGCCGGAATTTGCCGATTATGATCTGGGGCTCAGCAATCCGACGCATTTCGAGGCCGTGCGCATCTACACGCCCTGGGTCGCCTTTGAGGAACGCGGCGCTGCGCTGCCGACCGATTTCCTGATCAATGGCCCGGCGCCGGTGGATGGCGACGGATTTGTCTCGCTGGATTTCTCAAGCTATTTCGCCAACGAAGAGGTGGGGTCGCAGAACGTCAACCTGACCGGACCGCAGACCTTTGACACCCGAGGTTGGCTGCCCGCGAACGAAGACCTTCCTTTTACTGTCAATTTTGAGAACGACGCCCATTCGAGTGCCCACGCAAACCGGATCGAGGTCGTTACTCAGCTGGATGATGACCTTGATCCCCGCAGTTTTGAGCTGGGCGATATCAAGATCGGCGACATCAGTATCGATGTGCCGGAAGGGCGCTGGTTCTATCAAGACGAGATCGATTTTACCGACACGCTGGGCTTTATCGTGCGGGTCAGCGCCGGGATCGATCTGTTCCAGGACCCCGCAACCGCCCGCTGGGTGCTGCAGGCGATTGACCCCCTGACCGGCGAACAGATCCAGGACGCCACCCGTGGATTGCTGCCGCCGAACCTGACGGGTCAGCAGGGCGAAGGCTTTGTCACCTGGACGGTGCGTCCGGGCGAAGACATTGAAACCGGCTCGCGGATTTCGGCCTCGGCCCGTGTGTTGACCGACGTGGCCGCGCCTGAGCAGACGCAGGAAATGGTTTATCAGGTGGATGGGGTTGCGGCCTCGGCCAACCTTACCGTCGCTGGGATCGAGGGCACCCCGAACTGGCAGATCAACTGGGATGCCAAGGATGATCTGGGCGGCTCGGGTGTCAAACATGTGACGATCTACGTGGCCGAGGATGGCGGCGATTTCCGCATCTGGCAGCGACGCGTGCCGCAGGCCAGCGGGATGCTGGTCTTTGAGGGGGTCGCAGGCAAAACCTATGAATTCCTCGCGCTGGCGACGGATTATTCCGGCAATGTCGAAAAGCCCGCTGATGGCGGTGCGGTGTCTTCGGACGGGCAGGCGGTCAATCTTGGGGCCCCGGCGCAAGTCGCCAACAGCACGCCGCCGAATTTCGGAGAGCCGCCGGTTCCGCAGCCCGAACCGTCGACCAACACGCTTTTCACCCTCGCCGAAGCCAATATCCCCGGTGCGGACCCGCTCTCCCGCCCTTCCGAATTTGATCAGGTTCTGAACCCCTTCGTCGGCGGCGCATTTGTGACCGGCATGGAGGCCAGCCTCGGCGGGATCGCCCCGATGGCCATTCTGGAACTCAGCAGCGGCGAGATACTGGTATCGGGTGGCGCAGACCGGGGCAGCATCTACATCTTTGACCGCGAGGGGGGAGAGGCTCTTTCAGAGAGATTGTTCGCCGCGCCCGGTGCGCCGATCTTCAACCTCGCCGAAGACAGTGACGGCAACATCTGGGCCACCACCGGCGGCGGCGCTCTCCTCAAGATCGACGCGGCGACGGGCGGGGTTGTGGCACGCTACGGCGATGGGATCACTATGGGCCTCGCCATCGAGGCGGAGACCGGGTTGATCTATGTTGGCACCAATTCAGGGGTTTCGACCTTCGATCCGGTGAGCGGCAAGTTCACCCAATGGAGCCGGGATGAAAACCTGCGCGTCGGTTCCCTCGCCTTTGACGATTACGGCGTTCTCTGGGCTGTCACCTGGCCTGACCGGCGGCAGGTCGTGTCCTTTACCGACCGTCAGCGCGCCGAGGCCCGTCTGACCTTTGACAGTGACATCGACAGCATCGCCTTTGGCAAGAAGGGCAGCGATCTGGCGGACCTGATGTTCGTCTCGCATAATTCCGGCTCATCCCTCTCGACGGGCGAGATCATCGGCGGGTCCGATCTGACGATGGTGGATCTGGAAACCATGCGACGGGTCGCATTGGCCTCTGGCGGGACCCGCGGCGATACGATGGCGACAACATCCGACAATCGCATTCTGATCAGCCAATCAGGGCAGGTCGATGTGTTGAACCCGGCCTATAGTCCTTCGGTTATCGCGACCAATCCACCGGCGAATGCGGTGGTGCCATTGCCGATGTCGGTCATTTCGGTTGTCTTCGATCAGGATATGTTCGCGGGCGACCCGACCTCGACCGCGTCGGTGCGCAACCCGGAGAACTTTACACTCACCGGGATCACAGGGGGCGAGGCCACGCCGGTCGCCGTGATCTATGACACGGCAAATCGCACGGTCCTGCTGAAGTTCGAGAACCTCCTGGCGGATGATTACGAGTTACGCATCGCGCAAAGCGTGACATCGGTCCACGGGATGCGAATGGTCGAAGACTTTGTCAGCCCGTTCAGCGGGATCGACGATCTGACATCGGTGCTCGACATCGCGTTCACCAATACCCGATTTGAACGGTTGACCGGGGCGTTGTCGTTTGATGTTACGGTCACCAACCGCGCAGAGACCGATATCATCCTGCCGGCCCTGCTGACACTCGACCCGCAACGCGGTTATCCCGGCATCCCGCTGTCGAGCGAGGGCCAGACCGCAGATGGGTTGTGGTTGATCGACCTCGGAGCGGCGATGCCTGTGGATGGTCGTCTCGCCCCCGGTGCCAGCACCACGGGGCAGACTGTTTCGGTGCAGACACCTGATCGGCGCAGGGTGCTGTTCTCGACCGGGGTTGCCGCGGGGGCCGCACCTAATGCCGCGCCGTTCTTTACATCCGTTCCGCCCGATATCGCCGTGGTCGGAGAGCCGCTGGACTTCACCCTCGAAGCATTGGACCCTGATGATCAACCGGTGATCTATCACCTGTTGCAAGGCCCCGACGGAATGGCCCTGGACCCCGAAACCGGGATGGTCACATGGACCCCAACCGAAGAGGCGCAGGACCAGGTCCCGGTCATCGTTCAGGCCTTTGACAGTCGCGGCGCCGTGGCGGTGCAGCGGTTCACCCTGGAGGTCGAAGGCGGCAATGGCGCGCCGTTCTTCATTCAGCCGCCGACCCGGATTACCACCGCTGAGGGAGAGCTGGTCGAGGTTCAGATCCTGGTGATCGATCCCGACGAGGACGATGTCGTGGCATGGGTCGATGATCTGCCGGGCGGTGCGACCTTTGACCCTGAAACGCGGGTACTGAGCTGGAATATCGGCTATGAACAGGCAGGAACCTATAACCTGACCCTGCGGGCCTCGGACGGGCGGCGCGAGGTGGCGGCCAATGTCGAGGTGCTCGTCGCGCAGGCCGTGCGTCCGGTTGAACTATACGTGCCCGACGATCTCGCGGTGAACGAAGGTGACCGCATCCGGTTCAATCTGCGTGCGGAGGCAGAGCCGGGTGTCGCATTGTCCTTTGGTGTCTTTAACGACACGCTGCCGCTCGGCGCTTCGGTCAATGCCGCGACGGGCGAATTCGAATGGACGCCGAATTATATTCAGGCCGGCAGCTATGACATCCTGTTCGGCGTCTCTGATGGCAATGGCGTCGCCCTGCAATCGATGACGATCACCGTCGCGGCAGCCAATGGCGCCCCGGTGTTTGACAATTTCGACGGTTTGCGCACCTACGAGGGGCAGGACTTCTTGCTGCGGGTTTTTGCCAATGACCCGGACAATCCCTATTATGAGCCCGGTGGCCGCAACGCCGAGGGCGAGGTGTTCGAAGGGTCGCTCTTTGAAAAGACGGTCGAGGTTGAGGTCGTCGGCGATCTACCCGAAGGGGCCACTTTCGATCCCGAAACCTGGGCCCTCAGGTGGCGGCCTGGGGCGGATCAGGCGGGCAGCTACGATCTGACGTTCCGCGCCACCGATGACGGGGCCGAGACCGGTAATCCGCTATCCGTTGAGCAGACGCTGACAGTGACGGTTCTGGAGCTGAACCTCTCGCCGGTGATCGTTCCGATCGAAAATGTCACGCTGGGGCGCGGTGATGAGGTCGACGTCGATATCGCGGTCGCGGATCCCGACGGCAACCCGGTCACCATCATGGTGCAGAACGAACAGCAAGGCATTCCGGTGCCGGGCTTTGTCGGATTTACCGATCATGGGGACGGCACCGGCACCATCCATTTGCAACCCGGAGCGGGAGATCGCGGCGAGTATCCCCTGACCGTCATCGCCTATGACGATGGTGGCGGCCAAGGCCTGCCACGCGGGTCGGCCTACACCTTTGTCGTCAAGGTCGAGGCGATCAACGAACCACCGGTATTTGCTTATCAGAGTGATGCTGTCGCCGTGGCGGGTGACATGATGTCGATGCAGATCGCTGTCGCTGATGGCGATCAGGACGACATCACCTGGGCGCTGACCGGCCTGCCCGCCGGAGCAGTATTGACGCCGGATCCGCTGGTCTACGGGGTGGCGACGCTGGACTGGACACCGCAATCCTCGCAGATCGGGGAATACAACGTCACGATCACCGCGACCGATACCGGGGCAGGTGGTCAGGTGGCTGCGGCCTCCACCGCGCTGGCCTTTGGCATCAGCGTGCGCGCGACCAATACCGCGCCGGTGCTGGATCCCATCGGCAGTCTTTCGGGCGAGGAGGGCGATAGCTTCTTGCACCAATTCGCCGCAAGCGATGAGGATGGCGATGCGCTGACCTACACCGCTGAGGGCCTGCCGCGTGGGGCCATTCTGGACCGCGCCACCGGCGATCTGACATGGACCCCGGATTCCGCCCAGGCAGGCACCTATGCGATCACGATCAGCGTCAGCGATGGTCATGGCGTGTCGCAGGAAGACGTCGAGATCGTCATCGACGAATTGAACCGTCCCCCGGTCTTTGTACCGATGACCACTCAGCTTGGGCGCGAACGGGCTGAGCTGCGGTTCTCCGTCGTGGCGAACGACCCCGATGGCGATCAGGTCCTGCTTAGCGTCGTCTCGGGGCTGCCCGAAGGTGCGGCCTTTTCCGCCGAACGCGGAGAGTTCGCCTGGATCCCGCAATACGATCAGGCGGGCGACTATACCTTGGTGCTCGCAGCCCAGGACGCGGATGGCCTTTCGACCCGGCTGGAGGTCGATCTTTCCATAGCCGACGTGAACCGCGCTCCGGTGCTGGCTGCATCGGACCGGGCCTTCATCATCGGGGAAACCCGCAGCTTTGTGTTGGAGGCCTCTGACCCGGATGCCGGCACCACCCTGACGTTTGCAGGGGTCAACCTGCCCGAAGGCGTGACCCTTGACGCCGACACCGGAGAGGTCACTTGGACACCCGGACCCGGACAGGCGGGCGATTATTACGTCACCTTCCTCGCCAGCGACGGCAAGTTGACGGATCGCCAGACCATCGTGATGCGGGCCTCGCTGGAGCCCATCGCGCCGGTGGTGAGGATTGAGCTGACGCCGAGTTTCCCGGCCGTGCCGGATCAACCTGTTCTGATCACCGTGGTCGCGGACAGCCTTGCCGATATCACCGGGGTTGATCTGTTCGTGGATGGCATCAAGGCCGACCTCGACAGTCGTGGCCGGGTGATCGTCACCCCGAAACTGCCCGGCAAGATCGATTTGCGTGCCGTGGCGCGTGATGCGGACGGGGCCGAGGGCGAGACCAGTCTTGACCTGAAGGTGCGCGATACGGCGGATCGCAGCGCACCGGTTGTGGCATTGGACGCCGCCCTGTCGGGGGGCGTGCTGAGCGATGTAGTCGATCTCGCGGCGGTGGTTTCCGACATAAACCTTGATTTCTGGCGGCTTGAGCTGTGGAAACGCGATGGCTTTGAGCCGATCAAGGTGCTGGCCACGGGCGAAGAGGCGGTGGATGGGTCGCTGTTTGCTCTCGACACCGGCGCTTTGGTCAACGGGTTTTACAAACTGCGTTTGGTGGCGGGCGATATCGGCGGGCGCGTTACTCGCGATGAGGTCGACATAGAGGTCAGCGGCAGTGACAAGACCGGCGTTTTCACCACGTCGCGTACCGATCTGACGGTTCAGCTAGGCAATGTCGCCTTTGATCTGTCGCGCCACTACAACAGCCTGACGTTGGGCGATCCCGATTTCGGCAGCTGGTCGGCAGGCTGGGAAACCGCAATTGAGATCGGCACCCAACTGACCGGCAAAGAAGCCTTTGGCATCTACAATCCGCTGCGCGAGGGCGACCGCCTCTACATGACAGCGCCCGATGGCACGCGCCTGGGCTTTACCTTCGTGCCGGCGCAGGTCTCTGTCGGACCCCTGACGTTCTACCGCGCGGCGTGGCAGTCGGATGCCGGACAGGACTGGGGGCTGACCTCAGGTGATGCGGTCCTGCGCAAGGCCGGTGGGCGGTTTTATCTGAGTGAAACCGGGCAACCTTACAATCCGCGTGATAATTTTATCGGTGGGGCGCAGCCCTTTACGTTGACCGGCCCGGATGGCACCGACTACCTGCTAAACGCTAGTGGCAGCGTGAAGGAAATCCGCAACGGCGAGGACCGGCTCTTTGTCGGGGACAGCGGCGTGACCTCGCCCGTCGGGGATGTGCTGAGCCTGCTGAGGGACGATGCCGGACGGATCCTGCGGGCGACCGCCCAGACTGGCGAGGTTGTGGTCTATTCCTATGACGATGCCGGACAACTAACGGGCGCGCGGCTGCTGCAGACCGGCGAAGGCGCACGCTACGGTTATGTCGACAGCCGTCTCACCGGGGCGAGCGAGATCGGCGTCGCCGCGGATGTGGGGACCGTAATCGTATATGGCGAAGACGGCAGCGTCGGCACTCGTGATATCGTCGCGGACCTCGGCGGGCTGACCCAGATAACGGCGCATGACGTGGCGGTGCCGGGCGATGTGACCGATCCGGTCAGTTATACCCTGACCATCCGTGAGAGCGAAGTCGCCGCCGCTGCGGGCGGACGATTGATCCTGCGGGTGGCGATCGACAATGCGACGGCCATTCCCGCGATCGACGGGGCGGGTTTGCTGTCTGTGCAGCGTCTCGGCGAACAGACGGTCGCCTTGTTTTCGATTGAGGAGGCGGGCTTTTACCGGATTGATCTGACCGGGGCCGCCGGCGCCGAAATGACAGTGACGGTGGCGGGCGATATCAACCGGGACGGTGCGGTCGATGGGGCGGATAGCGCGCTTTTGACGGGGGCAGGTGCGGGCAGCGACATCAACGGCGACGGGGTGATTGACCTGCTGGATCGTCAACTGGTCAACGTCAATTTTGGCATCCGCAAGAACCAGGCCCCGCAACCCGTCGCGGACCTGTCTGAGGTCATGACCCATGTCGAACTGCCGGTGCTTGTCGCGCTTGCCGACATCGCCCGCGATCTGGATGGCGACAGGGTTTTCTTCCGAATTGTCGACAGCGAAAATGTCACCGCGCGCTTTACCCCGGACGGTGAATTCCTGCGGGTCACTCCGGATGCGGGCCATGCCGGGGTCGGGTCGATAACGGTCGTGGCCGACGATGGATTCAACACGACCGAAGATATCAAGATCGACGTCAATATCTCGGATGCCAAGCTGACGGATATCGCCTTCCTCTATCGAGATTTCCGGTTTGAGCTGCCTGGCGACACCGCGCCCCTGGTCGTCGTTGGTCAGTTTGAAGATCAGGAGGACGTCGTGCTGCCGTTTGACTACGTGCAGGTTTCGACGCTGGACAATAGTGTGGCCGCGGTCAGCTCGCAGGGGGTCCTGCGAACCAAGAAGATCGGCGACACCGCCCTGATCGCGCGGCGTGATGGGATTGCTGCGGGCACCGCTGTAAGGATTGGCACCGCGTCCGATTTCGAAGGGCAGATCGCCCAGCTGTTCGGGTTGGACGTTTACCCCGATACCGTGACGATCCTGCTTGAAAGCGGGACCCGTACGATTGTAACCGCTATCGGTGAGGCCAATCCGATCTACCTGACGGGCCAGGATGGCGTGCTCTACATTGTCGAAGATGAAAGCATCGTGACCGTGACGGACGATGGCCTGATTGAGGCCGTCGGTCAGGGAAGCACCGCGATCACGGTGATCTATCGCGGCGCTGAAGACACGCTGGAGGTCACGGTGGCCGAGCCGATTGTCGGCAATAGCGCCAAGATCGGTGCAACGGGGGGCGCGATCCAGACCGAGGATGGGCTGACGGCCGCCTTTGGCCAGGGTCAGCTGACTGGTGATGACCCGACCGTGACCCTTGAGCGGTTGAGCGAAGACCAGCTGGAGGTCGCCGCGCCGCCAGACTTCGACTTCCTCGCTGCGGCAAAGATGGACGTGCAGGGCGGGGATATTGAGGGCGCGTTCCAGTTTGCCGCGTCGGTCGAGGGGGCCGAGGTCGGCGATGAGGTTGTGTTCTTTTACGAACGGGATGTCACGGTCGAAACGGGCGGTGATTTCGGCAAGATGTGGTTCGTGGCTGACACCGGCGTCGTCGGCGCGGATGGCGTCGCCCGCACGGCCTCGCCGCCCTTCCCTGGGCTGTCGGCGCGTAGCAACATTCTGGTGGCCAAGGCGAACAAGCCGGTCTTGAAAGCCTCAGCTGCGGCCGCGCCATTGGCCATTGCGTCGATGACCATCATGACGGGGATGCTCATCGGCGCCGCGACCGGTGGACTTGCCGGGGCGATCGTCGGGGCGGGCCTCGGGGCCCTGACTGCCGTCCCGCTGTTCGCATTGCCGCGGTTCCAGAATATCCTGTCCTACAACGCCTTCTTGAATGCCGCGAAGGCGGACGGTTCGTATTACCGCACAGATGCCACGGTCGATGCGGCCGGGATCGAAGGCCGGATCAATATCACGCCGGATTTCCCGCCGCCGCCGCAAAATCCCTCACCCGGTGCGGAGCCGGCAATTCGGGATATCGTCGGTCTTCAGCAACCCGATCTGTCGGTCAAGCTGCGCGTTGTCGCGGACAACCTGTTCTATCCCGAAGGCTCCGCCGGGCAGGACAGCTTTGGCAAAGTGATCACAGATGGTCGCGTGCGGATGACGATTGGCAATTACACGCGTTACATCGAGGGCTCCGAATTCACCAATGTCGAACCGGATCAGGAAACCGGCGGTGGCAGTTTTGAAATCAGTGTTCCCGAGGATATCCTGTCCACCAAGGCCAAGTTCTATTTTGAACGTCCAGCGCCGGGCGGTTCTGCGGGCGGTAATTTTGGGTGGAGCGATTTCACCATCCCAATCTCGTCCGAGGCGTTTTCGATCAAGAATACCCGCGGCTATGGGATCATCGGGGCGTCAAGCAATGAGCCGGGCAGCTATGGCAAGACGGTCTTGCAGGTCCTCGACACCACCACCGCCGATTTCGGCCCGGGCGAAAGCGATGGTGCCGTTGATCCGGGAGAGACCGCAACCGAAGTTGCCGAACTGGTTGCCAATATCGCAATTCACGATGGGACGGAAAACGTCAACGGGCGACCCTACGCCGCCCTGCTGGCTGGGGATATGTCGGCGGCTTATGTCGCGGTTCGGGGCGGTGTTGCGATCATCGATATGCTCACGCTCAAGCAATTTGACACCGATCCTGAGGCGGCGGGCACGAACCTCATCAAGTTGCCCGGCGGGATCATCACCTCGCTTGAGTTGAGCCATGACGGTAATTTCCTATTCGCCGGCGGTGGTGGCAAGGTTCATATGATCGACCTGCGTCCGGGATCGACCTTCCTGCACACCCGGGCGATTTCCCTGCCGATTCCGGGGGATGTTCAGGCCTCTATGCGGGGCAAGATTAACGACATGGCCGCGGATGCCGACGGGCGATACCTGTATGTGGCCGTTCCCTACAACAGTGCGTTTGGCACCGACGGCTGGGTCCGTTCCAGTGGGCGCGATGGCAAGATTTTCGTGATCAACATCGATCCAGCCCATGCCACGCCGAATGGCGCACCCGGTGGAGATAACAAGTACCTCGAAGTCGTCGGGGAGCTGAACGGTTACAACGATCCGACCGATATTGAAGCATCCTCGGACGGAAAGCGACTGGCCTTTGTGTCAGAGGGTGAGTTGAAGAGCGGCTTCTACACGATCTCGGTCACCAACGATACGCCAGCTGGCTATGCCGCAAAGGTGAACCAGCTTCCTTCGCCTGCTGATCCCGACCGTTTTGCGCCGTTTGACATCAATGAGGGGCTGATTGGCGTGCGCTATTCGCCGCTGATCATTCCAGTTCCGTTCTACGGTGCGATCGTCATCGACAACTACCTGAGGCTCAGCAGCCAGAACTACGATCTGGACATTCGTAACCCGTCCACCTTGGCGATTGCGCCGGATCTCTCCTACGCCTTTGTCGGCGATTACGCGATGTCGCGGTACTTTACGCTGCCATCAGGTCTGGCCTACGAGGTCGAGATTCGCCACGATCTGGGGTCCAAAGTCGGCCTGGTGCGCAATCCGTTCGGCATGGACGTGTCTGAATGGGACACTCGTGGGATCGAGTTCAAATACGGTTCGGCTGAGCATGTCGGTTCCACCACGCCGATCCCGGACCAGTATATGGTCGACGTGGCGCTACGCCCCGATGGCACCCAGCTGTTCGCAAGTTTCCGCGCGGCGGGAGGGGTTTCATCTTACAATGTTGACGCCCTGGTCAGGGCCGCCGAGGCCCGGAACTTTGGGGGGCTTAGCTTTGACGGCGGAACCGATCTTGAGGCCGGATCGCATCGGAAATTCCCAGTCGACCAGGTCGGAAACACTAACTTCGGTCTGACCGCCAACCCGGCGGTCGTCGCGGCCCCATATGACGTGATCCCCTTTGGGATCGGGCTGGATGTGCAGAACGATACCGGTATCAAGCTGTTGCAGCCGGGATCACCTATCGCCCTTTACGGGGAGAACGCCGCGCCGCTGATCTTTGAGGCTCAGCTGGACCCGTCCAAGCTGGGTCAGCAGAACTGGCTTGCCGATTTGTATGTCAGCACGCAGCCCGCTGGATTTGGCCTGTTCCCTGGCGATAGCTATCGCACGCGCCCCTCAAATGCCGATGCGCCCCCCGAGGCGCTGTCGCTGGATTATCACCGCAACCGGATCGTCAACACGGGCGCGACTGCAGGGTCCTATGAACTCGAGTCGGGGTATCTGTGGATATTGGGCCTGGATGGCAAGCTGACTCGAGGGAACGCCATCGTTAACGGGAAGGTCAAGGACGAGGAGGGGAACGAGCTATCGGTCACCGGTACGGTGCGCGACAATCATGTCCTGCTTGTCAAAGTGTCAAATGTCCTCGCGCAGACTCTGGTGGCGAACAACGAATATTTCTGGGGCGTTGATATCGAACGGCGCGGTGGCCAGTTGCGCGCTGATAGCTCCTTTGTGGTGGACAAGATTGAGACCGTCGGGCCCTTCACCTCGGTTAATATTATCACCCACGGGTTTCAGCCGATGGGGTGGTATCCCGACTACGCCAACAGCTCGCTGGATGTCGCGCAGCTGGTCAGCTGGATCAATGTCGGCCAAACTCTGTCAGAGGCGTCCGGCGGTGGCATCGTGCTGGTCTATAGCAAGGAGACGGGTCTGTGGCACAGCGTAGAGAGCTATAACCCGCTGATCGAACACCCGGTCATCAGCACTGATCCCGTTGATATGGCCGCGCTGAAAGAAGGCGAGGCGGTCACCCTGGTCCTGGATTGGTACCGTGAAAGCAACGTCTCGGATTCCGGCTTTTCCGAGGCGGCGGCGGATGCGTTCTTTGCCTCCATGGTGCATCTGGATCGTCAGCTTGGCGGCACGGTCGGCACGCCTGGCAAGTTGTTCAAAAGCCCGCTGCATTTCGTCGGCCACAGTCGCGGCACCTCGGTCAATTCAGAGATCATCCAGCGTCTAGGCACGTTCTATCCAGAGGGCGAGGACTTGGATCTGGTGATCCAGCAGACCAACCTCGACCCGCATGATTTCAAACAGGGCACGTTGAAAATCAACGTCGATCAGATTGTCGGAAACTGGCTGCGGGTGCTCGAAGTGGGTGCATTGGCGCTGACGGCCACCCTACCGCCGGCCGGCAGACTTGCGCAGTCTGTTGTAAGCAAGATGAAGCAGGCCTGGGAAATTGCCAAGGCGCTGGCCTCTCTGTTTGGGTTGCAGGTCAAGGAATTGCCCTTTGATGATTTCGCGGACCCGAACGTCACAATCTGGTCCAATGTCAATTTCGCCGATACCTATTTTCAAGAGACCGCAGACGAAAATATTGACGGTATTCTCGAGACCTTGGGCGATACCTTTAGCCTTCTGCCGACCACCACACCCAACGGGACCTCGGTTCCGACGACCAAGGACAGCGGTGCGCCGAAACCAACCTCGGCACAGGGGCTGAGCAAAAGCGACCTTGAGGTCAAGTTCACCGGCGAGGGGTTCGAGGTTTCGGGCTTTATCGATGACGATCTGCTGGCGACGCCGCACACTCGGGTGATCAATTGGTATCTCGGGACAGCGGACGTGAATTCCCTGTACCTAGAGGGGATGGCGATCCGCCGAACCGAGGGGGATCAAAACCTTCTCGTCAGCCAGCAGCGTGACGCGGTGAACAGTGACGGCGGAATTTTTGATTTCTTCTTGAAAGTGTTCAATGATCAACCTTGGTATGTGGTTGATCCGGTCGCCTTCAAGGGCGGCTGGGGCGACGTTAAGAGCTATTTCGACGAGTATTTCGTCACGGCCAAGTCGAACTCCATTACCAGTTCCACGATCAAACCGAACGAAGCCATCGGGTCTGGGTTCTATTTCTCCCAGGCAGGCTCCGGCGGCTTCCTGCATCCTGAGCAGGGCGACCTGAAACGGACCATCGTCGATTTCGACAATACCGAGGTCAAGAGACCCACGCTGCCCGCGGGGCAGACCTATCCGGCGGTGCCGACGGTTTACAACGGTGATTTCCAGGCGGGAACGCGACACGCGATCACCGGCTATGTCGCCTGGATGTTCAAGACGGTCTTTGGCAACGCGGTCAACAATTACATCAACCCGCCCGATACCAACCTTTCCGATGCCGATCTTGCCAAGCTGCAACTGAACGACAAGCTCCCCGATGGCACGACGCGCACAAAGCCGGCCACCAGCGCGATGCCCAGCCTGTCACAACTGGCTCTGCCGCCGAACCTAGGGCGGTTCCCGCTGAACCATGATTTGCCCGGTTGGTCGATGCACGGTGACACGTCGTATACGGTCAATGTGCTGAATAGTATCCTGCCCGATTTCTTTGATGCACCGATGGACATCACCAGCCTCTTCTTGGTGAACAAGAACCTGACCGGCTTGCTGACTGACACCATCGACGTGCTGATCAAGCCGATGATTGACAAGTATATCACGGGCAAATTGTTCCAGGTGATCGAAGATAAGTTCAGCCTGAATAACAACATGGATCTGGATCAAATCTCGGCGCACAAATCCGCACAGTGGCTTGAGGACAACAACGCCATTCTGGACGGCGACCAGATCCTGAACAAAACCACCGGCGCATTCCTGATGTCGGATGTGAACCTGTTTGAGAAATCCAAATCGGCTGCCGCCCTCTTGCTGCCGGAATTCGAACTGACCAAGACGCTGGCACAGGTTCTCGACGCGCAAATTGCCGGACTGTTGTCGGAGCCGATCCTAAAGGACTACATCAAGGGCAAAGCGGACTACGAGATCGCGGGATCACCGAAGATCTGGGAAACGCTGACCGCGCCGACCGCATCGCAGGATGATGTTGCCAACAAGAAAAAGGCGATGAGCGCGGTCGCCGGTTTTGTTTCTGCCAATATCTCGACCTTGTTGACAAAGGGCCTGGGGCTATCGACGGAACCCAATTTCGGTCTGATCATGGGGGGCGGGCAGGTGATCAAGGACCTGGTCGCGGCTGTGATCCTGAACATCTCACCGCCCGGATTTGCCTTTAACTTCAAAGATGTCCTGGATGAGGCGCTTGATGCCGCGGGTAACACCCTCGCCAGTTTCGACAGCATTACACACAACCGGATGTTGGTTCCAACCAACGTCCAGCGTCTGAAGATCGACGTTTTGTCGCCGTTCAACGTCCAGGAAGGGGTCAAGCTGACGGTACAGTTCACCCCGATTGACAGCAGCATTTCGACCCCTGCCGCCGAAACGCTGACAGTCCCACCGAATTTCTTCACCAACACCACGATGGAATTTGAGGTGCCGGAGGCTGTCCAGGGGCATGTGGTCATGCTGACCATCACGCAAAGTGGCCTCGACGAGGGCGAACAGACGGTCGCCGAAGATATCGCTGACTTCTTCCCGACGGTTGCGGGGATCAAGAAAGGTCTGGAGGGGCTTTCGAACTTTATCATCGTCGACAACATTCGTCTGACCAATATATCGGCCAATCAGAGCGCCGCGTCGGTTGGTGCAGGCACAGATGTCGAATTGTCGCTGGTTGAGGCTACAGCCCTTGCCGAGGTTGCAAAGGGCATCTGGCTGGACAGCGAACTGCTACCCGGCATCGGCGACGCGCTCGACAACATCAGTCTCACCATGGGCAACTTGGACGGCACGAAACTGGCGTCGGTATCGGACAATGGTGTCATCACCCTGGATATCGATGCGGCTGGCAATGGTTGGTTCGTGGATGCGACTCCGCTGGATGATGCCGAATTCAACACGACCGAGAGTGCGCATTTGTTCACCGCGGCCTCGGGCAGCGCCGCTGAGGGGCGGATCGATCTGCTGAGTGTGCTGATGCACGAAATCGGCAATGCCATCGGGTTGAATGACATCGTCGACGCCACCGTTGATGCGCGTGTAATGTCGGCAATCATTGACACTGGCCAGCGGCGACATCTGACTGGACCGGATGTGCAGGACTGGACCGCGCCATCCTCCGATGCGGCCACCCCAGACGCACCAACCGGCCCGGTCCAAGGGGCCAACGGGGGCCCAACGGCGGCCAATCTCGCCGCGCCTGTCTTCGAAGCACCCGCCGCGGGCCGCTTTGGCAATGGGCGCTTTGTGCTGGGTCTGGACAATTCGGACTCGCGTTGGGCGGCAACGGGCGGGGCAGTCATCGCCGATGGTCAGGGTGTGCTGGACGAAGCGACGTTGCGGATGTCGGCACTGCAGCAAAGCTTCCCTGTGCCGGGCACCGCCACGGGCCTGCAGTTCGTGATATCCACGATGCAGCTGGCCAGCTCGGAGGGCGCCGCGCCTGATGCCTTTGAAGCCGCGCTGATTGACGCGACCACCGGTGCGACCGTCATTCCGCGCATTGCAGAGCTTGGGAAATCCGATGCCTTCCTGAACGTGCAATCGGATGGGACGCGCCGCATCTCTGACGGGGTGACATTGGAAGATACGGCCGATGGGCTGCTGGTGACGGTCGATTTTACCGGGCTCGACCTGCCCGATACGGTTTTGCTGAGCTTTGACTTGCTGGGGCTTGGCGCCCTGGACAGCCGCGTGGTTCTGGATGATGTGATCCTGCTGGGCGTCGGCGCACAGGTGGCACCCGTTGCGGTTGACGATACCGCTAAAACAACACTGAACGTCCCGGTTCTGGTGCATCCTCTGGGTAATGACAGGGACGACAACGGCGATGCCATGACCATCGAAATCCTTGATGGGCCGGGCACGGGGACCTTTGAGCGTCAGGCGGACGGGCGCTATCTCTATACGCCCGCAACCGGTGCTCTGGGCGATATCACCATTCGTTATCGTGCCACAGACGGCGATCTTTTCAGCGAGCCCGCCACCATCACCATCACGATAACGGATGAAAACGGCGCACCTGCGATCGGTCCGGTTGATCCGGTGACAGTAACGCAGGGCCAGCCACTCGAGGTGACGTTCACCGCGGTTGATCCCAACGACCCTGTCGACACGCTGCGCTATCGCATTGTTTCGGGTCCGGATGGCGCAACCATCGACGCCGAAACGGGACGTCTGACCGTAGATACCGCAGCCTTGCTTGGGTTGATCCCGATTGAGGTAGAGGTCGCGGACCCCGAAGGTGCCACCGACAGAACGCTGCTGGCCCTGACTGTGATTGCGCCGCCGGTCCTGACGCTGGCTGAGACGTTGATGGTGACGACCGGCGAAACCGTGGATGTGCTGCCTGTCGTCACCGACCCCGATACGGACGCCACTAGCCTGACCTTTGAAAAGGTCGCAGGGCCGGACTGGATCACCGTCGATGCGGCCACGGGTCGGATCACGGGTGACACCGAAGGAAATCCGGGGGCGAGCAATGTCGTCATCCGCGTCACCGATGACACCGGGTTGAGCGACGCTGCCGCCATCGCGATCACCGTTGTCGATCGTGATCCCCTTGCGCCCGTCTTTGCGCCGATGGATCCTGTCATGCTGACCGTCGGCGCGGCGCTGGATGTCTTGCCTGTCGTGACCGACCCCGATACCGCCGCCGCGGATCTGGTGTTCGACAAGGTCTCTGGTCCGGACTGGATCCTGGTCGATGGCGCAACGGGTCGCATCACCGGCGATAGCACCGACAACCCCGGTGCGGTCGAGGTGGTGATCCGCGTCACCGACCCGACCGATCTGACCGATACAGCAACGCTTTCGGTGACCATCAACGTCGTCGCTCCGATTGCACCGGTGTTGAGCGCGTTGGATGCCCTGACCCTCGCAGAAGGGGCGGCGTTGAATGTCCTGCCCGTCGTGACCGACCCTGATACGTCGCCGGCTGGCCTGACATTTACCAAGGTTTCCGGCGCGGATTGGGTCGAGGTTGACGCTGCCACGGGCCGGATATCCGGCGACACCGAGGGCCAGACCGGAGCCGTCGATATCGTGATCCGCGTGACCGATGACGCGGGCCTGAGCGACACCGGCACCCTGGCGCTGACAGTGGTCGCGCGCGATCCGCTTGCGCCGGTGATCACGCCGTTGGCCGCATTGACCTTGGCAGAAGGAGCGGCGCTGGACGTCCTGCCGGTTGTGACAGACCCCGACACGCCCGCCGCCGCGCTGACCTTTGAAAAGGTATCGGGGCCGGCTTGGATCAGTGTTGATCCTGCGACGGGCCGGATCACCGGTGACAGCCAGGGTCACGCTGGCGACAGCACACTGGTGATCCGTGTCACCGATCCCGACAATCTGAGCGATACGGCGACGCTGGTGCTTAGCGTGACCGCACCGGCCCCGCTGGCCCCGGTCTTGGGTGCGCTCGGGACGGTTTCGGTGCCGGAAGGTCAGGCGATTGATATTCTGCCCTCTGCCACCGATCCTGATACCGATGCCGCCGATCTGGTTTTTGCCAAGCTGTCCGGCCCGGATTGGATCACTGTCGATGCCGCGACGGGGCGGATCAGTGGTGACACCGAGGGTCATCTCGGCGCCGCCTCTGTGGTGATCAGTGTGACCGACCCCTCGGGGCTAAGCGATAGCGAGACGTTGCAATTGATCGTCTCCGAACGCGGCGTGTTGAAACCGGTTCTCGGGCCTGCGTTGCTGCGGGGACCGGGCGAGATCCTGGCTTCGGCGGGCAATGAGCTCACAGGTGAGCCGATCCGTGCGACAATGGATGCAGGGCTGACTCGCGTGGTGCTGTTGCTGACCTGGGATCCGACGGTGATTGGCGAGATGGAGATCACGGCAGGACCCAATGCCCCTCTCGGGATGACGGTCGATGTGGTCGGCGGGAACGGTTTGTCGCGGATCACGCTCGACTTTGCCACACCGACCAGCGCGGCCTCGGACGTCGCGCTGCTGTCGATGCACGCGCGTCTGGCCGACACCGCGCCGCGTGGTGCCACGCATCGGATCGCGATGGCCCTGACCGAGGCCAATGGCGCTGCCCCGGCGGCCAGCTTCAGTGATGAGGTCATTCACGCGGTCAGTGCCGCGCCCGTTGTTGTCGTTCCGCAACCCGCCCTCAACATAGAGCAACCGACACAGCCCTTTGTGCACACGCCATTGCCACCGGTGGGCGACCTGCTCGACCTGGTTGTCGGGGAAAGTACCGAGCTGCCGATTGTCTATCTGCCCGCACGGAACCTGAGCTATTCCGACCCGGACAAGAACAACGACGCGCTCAAGTCCTTTAACGTGCTCATGATGTTCGAAAACCAAGGGGGCGTGACGGACCTGTCGTTTACCGCAACCTTTGACCCTGCTCAGTTGCAGCTGCGCGATGTGACGCCGGGTGATGGTCTGCCGGATGGGGTGTCGATTGAGACCCGGATCGAAGCCGGGGTCGGAGGCAGTCAGCTAGTGGTGTCACTGTCCTCGCCTGTTGCATTGGCGCAGCCGACGCTTGAACTGATTGTGCTGCGACTCCAGGCCAAACCGGGCGCCACCGATCCCGAAGGCGCAATCCGCAACATGTCGATTTCCGTGCAGGACGTGAACGGCGGGTCCGACACGGGCGGCGTCGACGTCGTGCCGGTGCACCAAAGCGCGGCATTGCCGGTCGAAACTGGCACAGCGGCTGTGCAATTGGCGGATGCGGCCTGGAGCCTGTCCCTGGGCCCGCTCGGCGCGCAGATGGCGGGGAATGGTCTTGTCGGGCTGGATGCAACGGGTGGCGCGGCGATGTTTGAGCTGGCCGGGCTCGCCGGGGCCTCGCGGCTGGAAATGACGCTGGCACTGGCCGACGGCATAGCCGCCGAGACGATCGAGGGTCTGCCGGACGGTGCCTCCGGTCGCGTGCGGATGGAGGGGAGCGATGCGATTGTCGAACTTGAGGGCCTGTTGGCGCTGGGTGCGATTGCGGCCCTGTCCCCGGTCTTGAAGCTACGCCGCACCGGCGCGTCGCGTCGCGAGGTGCTGGCCACCGACCTGCGTCGTCTGCGGGTCAACGGTGTGGACTTGGCCCTGCATTTCGATCATGATCCCGAGGTCGACGCAGAGGTAAAACCCAATGGGTTTGCCATTCCTTTCGTGGCCACCGACGCCGCCCAGCGTGACCGCACCGCAGCCACCAACGGCATGAAATCCTGAACAGAAAGGCCATCGTTGATGCCCGAGAACGTCACCCCCAGCAAGATCAATGGCAAGTCACAGCCCGCCGGGGCCGGTAGCCAGGTCAGCTTTAACACCAACAATCTCAAGAGCTCGTATTGCAACGTGTGCAATGGCTCATCGACGCAAGAAGAGGTGGTGATCAATTTCGGCGTCAACGAGAGCTGGGATATGAATAAATCCAAGATCGAGGTCGATCTGCATCATCGCGTGGTGATGTCGCCCCATGCGGCCAAGCGTTTGGCAGACATGATGAACCGGTTGATTGAGGAACATGAAGCCCGATACGGCAAGCTGCAGTCTTGACCGCCGGATCCATCGATTGCGGCGCGATCAAGCCTCTCCCCACGAGGGATACCGGCGGTTGCATCGGCTGAGCGTTCTCAGGCCGGGCTTGCCTGTTGCTGGGGGTGGCGATGAACATCACTGATCGCCACACGGACACCGCTGCCGCACCAACCCGGACAGGCGAGGTGATGCGGTTCGACAGTTCGCTCTGGTCGGCTTTTCTGAATGCGCGCTCCGCGTCGGCCTATCTGACCAGCTGGCTGGCCGTGCTGATCAGTCGGGTGGATGCCGCGCGGATGGCGGTGCTGTTGCAGGCCGATACGGGGGCCGGGGCCTTTGTTCCCGTCGCCGTGGTGCCCGATCCGCGCCGCGACCTAAGCCACCTGAAAGAGATCGCAGAGGCCGCCATCAACTCGGCCCGCCCCGTCTCCCTTCCGGGGGATGATGGATTGATGCTGGTGGCCTATCCGATCCTCACGCAAACCGGGGGTGTCCGCACTGTGGCGGTGCTGGAACTGGTCGGGCAGGGCGCGGAGATTCAACAAAAGGCGCTACAGGAATTGCATTGGGCTGCCGGTTGGTTGTCATCCCGAGCATGGGAGGAAGACGCGCGCAGCGAGATGGCGCGCGTGGTCCGGTCCGGTGTGGCGATCGACATGCTGGCGCTGGCCGGCGAACATCGCAAACCAGCGGCCTGTGCGATGGCGCTCGTCAACGAAATGCATGCGCGGCTTGGCTACGATCACGTCGCGATCGGCATGGTGCGCCGTCGCCGCGGCGCCCCTCGGATCGCGCTCTTGGCCATGTCCCATGCAGCGTGGTTTCGAAGGCGGTCACGTGCGGCAGAACTGTTAGAAACGGCGATGGAGGAATCCTTTGACCAGCGGGGGGCGGTGTCCTATCCGCCGCTGCCCGGGCTTGATCGGGCAATTTCGGTCGCGCACGGAGATCTGATCAAGGCGGGCCGCATTCGACAGGTGCTGTCGGTCTTGCTGTCGGATGACGAAGGTCCGGTCGGGGTCCTGAGCGTGGAGCGGCGCAAAGACGAGCCGCGCTTTGACGAAAATGATCACCTTACCCTGGAGGCTGTCGCGGCCCTGATCGGTCCGGTACTGGAGACCAAACGCAGGGGGAACCGTTGGCTGGCGGGCCGGCTGGTTGACACCATTGGCCATGCGCTTGGCGTGGTGTTGGGGCCGCGCCGGCTGAGTTGGAAACTGCTGACCCTCGCCGTGATCGCGGCTGTGGTGGCCGCGACGGTGATGACCGGTCCCTTCCGCGTGCAATCAGAGGCGGTATTGCGTGGTGCGATCCAACGCGCCGCCACCGCGCCTTTCGCCGGGTTCATCGCCACCGCCCCGCTCAGGGCCGGGGATCGCGTTGCCGTGGGGGACGAATTGGCGCGGTTGGAAGACACCGACCTGCGCCTGGAACTGCTGCGCACCAGATCCGAGATGGACCGGCTGAGCGTGCAGGCCCGCGATGCCATGGCCCGCTATGAGCGCGCGCAATTCGCCGCGCTGGAGGCGCAGATCGAACAGGCCCGTGCCCAGGCGAACCTGGCCGAGGCGCAGCTGGGCCGCACCCGCATCACCGCGCCGATTGCCGGAACCATCGTTCAGGGCGACCTTAGCCAGCGCCTTGGCGCGCCGGTGCAGGCGGGCGAGGTATTGTTCGAAATCGTGCCGGATGCCGCCTATCGGGTCGATATCTTTGTCGATGAACGGGATTTGCGGTTCGTGGAGTTGGGCCAGCAGGGGCATCTGGCGCTGACCGGCCATCCCTCTGACGCCCTGCCGATGACGGTGACTCGCATCACGCCGGTGGCTGAGGCACGCGAAGGTTTCAATGCCTTCCGCGTTGAGGCGCTGCTCGACGGGACAGTGCCGGAGGACATTCGCCCCGGTATGGAAGGCCGCGCCAAGATCGGCATCGACGAACGTCGCTATGTCTGGATATGGAGCCGCCGGATGGTCGACTGGATGCGACAGAAACTTTGGACATGGCAACCCTGAGATGTCGGAGAGCTATCTTTCAACCATCTGGTATCGTGTCGCCCGTCTTGCCCCAAGGCTGCAAAGTCAGGTCACGATCCACCGCCACCGATATCGCGGCCAGCCGTGGTATGTCCTGCATGACCACGCGACGGGACGTGTGCACCGCTTTACCCCAGGGGCCTATATGGTCATCGGTCAATTCGACGGCAAGCGCACCATTGATGAGATCTGGTCGGGTCTGGCCGAGAGCCTGGATGAACACGCCCCAAGCCAGGATGACGTGGTGCAACTGTTGTCGACGTTGCATCAGAACGATCTGATCCTTTATCACTCCAGCCCCGATGTTGCCGACCTGCTAGAGCGCCACAATCGGATGACCCGGCAGATCATCAAGCAGAACCTGATGAACCCGATGTCCTTTCGGCTGCCGCTATGGGACCCCGACCGGTTTTTGGAACGGACGCTGCCGGTGGTGCGCTGGCTGATTTCGGGGTGGGGTCTGCTGTTGTGGGCGTTGGTCGTGGGGGCCGGTGGCTTTACGGCGGCGATGCATTGGACGGCACTGACGACGGACCTCTCGGGGCAGCTTTTTTCGGGCCGCAATATCGCGATCACGCTGGTCAGCTATCCTCTGCTCAAGGCGATGCACGAGTTGGCGCATGGCTACTTGACCAAGATGCGCGGCGGGGAAGTCCGTGAGATGGGAGTCATGTTCCTCGTCTTCTTTCCCGTTCCTTATGTCGATGCCTCCTCTGCTGCGGCGTTTCGCAACAAATGGCATCGCGCCGCCGTCAGCGCCGGCGGGATTATCATTGAAACGTTTGCCGCCGCGATTGCCGTCTTTATCTGGGTGGATGCCGAACCGGGGATGACCCGTGCCATCGCCTATAACGTGATCATGGTTGGCGGGCTGTCCACGCTGTTGGTAAACGGCAATCCGCTGTTGAAGTTCGACGGGTACTTCGTGCTTTCCGATGTGATCGAAATCCCCAACCTCTCCAATCGCGCCACGCAGTTTTACGGGCATCTGATCCAGCGATATATCTTTGCGGCCAAGCAGTTGCGCGATTTCAATGCGACAGATGGCGAAAAGCTGTGGTTTCTGTTCTATGCGCCGGCTGCCTTTGTCTACCGCACGCTTGTGATGATCGGGATTGCGTTGTTTGTGGCGGGGCGCTTCTTTTTCATTGGCGTTATGCTCGCGATGTGGTCGATCTTTTCGACGTTGATCAAGCCGGCGGCGAAACATCTCAAGCATGTGCTGACTTCGCCCCAGCTTCGCAAGGTTCGCAAACGCGCCAATCTGATTACCTGGGGTGGGATCGGTGTGATTGTGGGGGCGCTGGCGCTGATCCCCTTGCCGCTGCGAACCGACAGTGAAGGCGTGCTATGGTTACCGGAAAGCAGTTACCTCAGGGCGCGCGGACCGGGGTTCATTGAGAGCGTCGTCGCGACCCGAGGATCGCTGGTAGCTGCGGGGACCGACCTGGTGCATCTGAAGGACCCAGGCCTCGAAGCCCGGCTGACCCTGTTGCGCTGGCGGGTTGAGGAACAGCGCCGCCGCCTCCAGGCCGCAGAAGCCACGGATCAGGCGCGCGCCGATGAAATTCGCACCGCCCTTGCTGCGGCAGAGGCTGAATATGTCCGCGAGCAAGAGCGGCTGGATGATATGCATATCGTTGCCGCCACGGAGGGTCATTTCGAGCCGATCGACAGGCCTGAAACCTTGCAGGGGAGGTTTTTGAACCAAGGTGATTTGGTCGGCTACGTGTTGCCGCCGCGGGCAGACACCATTCGCGTCGCCTATTCACAGGAGGATGAGACCCTCATCAAGACCCGCCTCAAAGGGGTTGAGGTCAAGCTGGCCGGGTATTTGCACGACCGTCACGACACCCGTGTCATCCGTCAGATCCCGGCGGCCACGGACCAGCTACCCAGCCCGGCGTTGGCCGAAGTTTCCGGCGGGCGATTTCAGGTGAACCCGGCCAGCGCCGAAGGCATGCAATCGCTGGAGCGGATCTTCCTTCTGGACCTGGCCGCGCCGCCGGGGATGTCCGACGCGGCATTCGGGACCCGCGTTCTGGTGCGGTTTGATCACGGGTTGGAACCGAGTGGCGTTCAGGCCTATCGCCGTTTGCGTCAGTTGTTTCAAAAGCGGTTCGGTGCCTGAGGCGGCAGGCCTCTTGGGCCTCGGCCGTTCCCGGCTTGGCACAGCGCCCCATCCGGAGCTGGCCGATCCGGTCAGCAATGGGGTCGACCGGTGGCTGGAACGTCGCGTGGGCGCTGTGACTGCACGGGTGCCGTTTCGACGTTGGCGCCTGGCAAGACTGGCCCGGCGCATCGACGCAATGGCCCCAGATTACGCAGACATCGACGACGAGGCACTGCGCGCCGCGGCCTTTGCTCTGCGCCCTCGCTTGCTGGCGCGCAGAGGCGGGATTGAACCGGTGCTCGAAGCCTTTGCCATCGTGCGCGAAGCGTCGGATCGGGTGCTGGGCAAACGGCAATACCGGGTCCAGATCATGGGCGCGCTCGCCCTATACGAGGGTCGTCTGATCGAAATGGCGACCGGCGAGGGCAAGACCCTGACCGGCCTGCCTGCAGCGACGGTCGCCGCGCTATCCGGCGATCCGGTCCATGTTGTGACGGTGAACGATTATCTTGCCGGGCGCGACGCAGACGAACTACGTGGCGTCTTTGAATTCTTTGGCCTGACGGTCGGGGTCATCGACAGCGATATGGACACCGCAGACCGCCAACGGGCCTATCGTGCCGATGTAACGTTCCTTTCGAACAACAATCTGACGTTTGACTACCTGCGAGACCGTGTTGCGCTGCGGCGGGGGGGATCCGGATCGCGGCTTCGCGCGCAGGCGTTGACCACTGATCATGGACGCCAACCGTTGATGCTGCGGGGCCTGGCCTTTGCTATCGTGGATGAGGCCGACAGCGTGTTCGTCGACGAGGCCAGAACGCCGTTGATCCTGTCGTCCACGGCTGACGATCCGGAGTTGGAGCGGCTCTACCAGCAGGCTCTCGATCTCGGTCGGGTGCTGCTCGAGGGGCGTGACTTCGAGCTGGATTCAATGCGTCGGATGATTACGCTGACCCCGGCGGGAAAAGCGATTGTCGCTTCGGCAGCGGCGTCTCTGGAGGGACTCTGGAGCATTCGGAAGGCGCGTGAAGAGCTGGTGCAACAAGCGCTGTCGGCGCTGCACCTGTTCCATTCCGGTCATGAATATATCGTTGAGGACGGCGAAATACGGATCGTTGACGAATTTACCGGGCGCACCATGCCGGATCGAAGCTGGCAGGGCGGGCTGCATCAGATCATTGAGGTTAAAGAAGGACTTGCCGTCACCGGAAGGAAAGAGACGCTGGCCCGGATCACCTATCAGCGGTTCTTTCGTCGCTACGTGCGTCTCTCGGGTATGACCGGGACGGGGGTCGAACTGTCGGGCGAATTTCTGGAGACCTACGGGCTGGGGACGGTGCGCATCCCGACCCACCGGAAACGCCGGCGCCGCCATGTCTCGACCCGCTTTTGCAAAACCAACAGCAAACGTTGGAGCATGGTCGCGCAGGCCGCAGCATCTCGTCACGCCGCCGGGCAACCCGTCCTGATCGGGACCCGGTCGGTTGAAGCGTCGGAGGAGGCGGCCAAGGCCCTGTCCCGGGTTGGTCTCGATGTCGCGGTGTTGAATGCCCGCCAGACCGCGGATGAGGCCGATGTCGTCGCGCGCGCCGGGCAGTCCGGTCGGATCACTGTGGCCACCAATATCGCAGGGCGGGGGACCGACATTTCACTTGGAGAGGGGGTGCGCGAGGCGGGTGGCTTGCATGTGATATTGACCGAATTTCACGAAAGCGCGCGGATTGATCGCCAGCTCTATGGTCGCTCTGGGCGGCAGGGGGATCCGGGTACAACACAGGCGATCGTTAGCCTGGAAGACGACCTTTTTACCCGCTTTGCTCCCCGATTGACCCGTTTGGTTCGCGCCACTCGCGTACCCGGTGGCGCGTCCCTGTTGCGCCGACTTGCGCAGCGCCGCGCCGAAGCGGAGCACGCCACCACACGCCGGGAACAAACCGCCTTGGACAAGAAGCTGGAGCGCGCCCTCGCCTTTGCCGGAGCGATTGAATAGGGGCGATATTGGCCGAAAGGGTGTCGGGATCAACACCCGAGAGGGCGAGGCTGACCCGATATAGGGAAGGTCACCGCGGTGTCGGCACCTTACCTGGCATCCAACACCGCTATCGCCTGCGACCGGCTAGACGTCAGCGGGCCCAGATCTCAGGATGGGGTTTCCAGCACGGCATTGGCCTGCATGGCAAGCTCCCCCTCGGGACCCTTGGCCCATAGCGGCAGCGATCCGTCAGCTTCGGGTCCGGACTCCAGGGTAAAGGCGCGGTCCACGAAGAGCGGGGCTGTGCCGCGGAATTCGAAACGGGACAGATGTCCGCCGTTGCGCGTGGCGAAACCCTGCAGGAGGGTGGCAGTCAGTGGGCCGTGCACGATGAGATCTCGGTAGCCTTCCTCGTTCTGGGCATAGGCGCGGTCGTAGTGAATGCGATGCCCGTTCGAGGTCAGTGCCGAATAGCGAAAAAGCAGGACCGGATCCGGGGTCACAACCTCAGCCTGCGTGGCGGTGTCGGGGGCCAAAGCGGGCGTCGGGGTCGCACTGCCGGGGGCAGGGGCCTCGCGATAGACAATATCCTGCTCTTCCTCGACACACAGGGTGCCGTTCTGGGACAGGAGATGGCGGATAGTGACAAAGACGAGCTGACCTGCCCGGCCCGATTTGGTGACCACATTGGTGATTTCGCTGTCTTTCACAGTCTCTTCGCCGACCGTCAGATATTTGTGATAGGTCAGTCGACCACCTGCCCACATCCGACGCGGCAGCGAAATGTCGGGCATGAAGTCCCCACGCTTCAAGTGGCCGTCGTGCGCGACTTCGCTGCGTTTCACAAAGGGGTTGAAATACAGCCAGTGCCATCCCGGCGGCAAGGGATCACCCGCCTGGGGCGCATCCGTCATGTCGAGAGTCGCGGCGAGTGCGGTGACCGGACCTGGCGCGATCGTCTCTGACTGGAGTTCCTGTCGCCCGATTGCGTCGGAGTGATCGTTTGTTCCTTGGGATGGCATGTCTCGTCCTCACTTGGTCGCGTTGGGTCTCGTTTCCCGAGACGCATTACACCAAAGGAACGGATTTCGCGAGCCTGCGTCGCATCAAAAAGAAGGCCCTTTTAACCAGGCGCCACCACATCCTCCGGGTCGAGCGACACAGTGATCAGCGGCAAGCGGACGATCTGGCGGCGATCGCCAGCAGGGGTCTGCACGGTGATCGAGATCAGCGTGATCGCGCGTTCGGCGGTTCCGGGTTGCTGCGGGCCGATCTGGACTGTCGCCTCAACGATGTCGGTCACATCCGTGATGCCGACGTCCTGCGCGACGAGCTGGGCGAGGGTCGTGGCTAACAGACGCCGCAACAGGGTCAGGTCGCGCACGGTCAGGTCCGTCTCATTCCGGATCTCGAAGTCAACCGCGCCGCCGGCGAGGGTGAGCGCTTGTTCAGTGTCTTCGGGGTTCAGCGCGCTTTCCACAGTCTGGGTCAAGAGGCTGAAGCTGCGTTGCTTGAACCGCACGTTGCCGTCGATCTGGGTGTTGCGCACGGTCAGGGACGTGCCACCTGTGGCGAAGGTCGCGGTACTGCCGGCCTGACCGATCCTGGCCCCGTCCAGCGTCACGGCGCCTGTGAACTGGGGCGCAAAGCCAAAGGTGCTGGCCGTCTGCGGCGCGAGCGGGTCAGCGAGCAGGGAGAGGGGGCCTTGACCGATCACCTGCACGTTGGCCGTACGGGCGAAGCCGCCACGCGGTCCGGTGAGGCTGACTGTCAGGCCGTCCTGCGGTGTTTCGCTGATCAGGGTTGCCTGAACGGACTGACCGACCAGCGCCACCCGGTCGCGCGCGGCGACCGGCCCGGTGTTGAGGTTTGCCGCCGCCGTGAGGGTCGCGATGGTCGGAGCCTTGGCCGTGGCGACGCCGTAGAAGTCCGGGCGGACGAGACCGAGCGCGACTGCATCCTCGATCCGCACCGAGGCACCGCCGATACGGTTAATGCGCAGCGATTGATCGGCCGAAGCGCTGAGGCTGCCTTGCGCGCCCAAGAGACCGGCAGTCACATCTCCGGCGCCGGAAATCACCAGATTGTCGATATCGGAGATGGCATAGGCGAGAGTCAGATCGCCGGAAGTTTCACGCAGGTTGATGTTGTCCTTGGCGTAGACCTGCACGATTGCGCCCGCCTTGGTATCGACGGTGAGCGGGCTGTCGAACGCGTCATCCACCGATCCGCCAAAGCCATAGAGACCGATGAAATCGCCATCCAGCGTGCCGTTCGCGGCATGGACACCACCGCCGGAGGCGAGGATCAGCTTTTGTCCCGCGGCAGCCTTGGCCCGCTGGAAGTAGAGCGAGCCGCCAGCAAAGATCTCAAGCGCGCCGGTGGTGGCCTCGCCATAGGTGAGGTTCAGTTCCGCGAGGTTGTTGAGGTGCAGATCGCCGCGCGCCTGGATGATGTCGAGCGTATTGACCCGCGTCTCGAAGCCGAGCGGACCCTTGATCGCCGAAGAGCCGATGCGAACCTTCGTAGTAGCTCCGCGACCCATGGCTTCGAGCCGCTCGTTCACCACGCCGGGCGCGTTTGTTACCGCGCCGCCGATGGCGACGTCGAGGGCGAGGCGCTCTTCGGCCCCTGTGCGCACCTCGGCCAGTTCGGCATTACCGGCGATGTCGAGGGTAATGGCGCCGGTTTGCGAAGCGATATCGCCTTGGATCGCGGTCATCTTTAGATCGCCGCGTAGGTCTAGGGCGATGTCTCCGCCGCGCGAGGCAATCATGCCGTGTGTGGTGAGGTCGCCCGAGCGGAGGGTGATGCGTCCATCCTCCGAGGTGATGCCTCCCGCAACCGTTAATGCGGTGCCAATAGCGTTGATCTCGACCCGGCCTGTGCCGCCCGTGCTGACGGACCGCAGGGTCGCCTCACCGCCGCTGAGCGCCTGGTCGATATCAAAACGAACGTCGCCGCGCGATGCCTCCATCAGGATGCTGCCACCGTTGAGGAACACCAGCTTTTCGGTGCCGATGCCGTCTCTGGCACGCAGAGTGGTCGTGGCGCCGTGCACCGTTCCGCGCAGGATCGCCCCCGAGGTGAGGAGTATGTCGGTTTGCGGCGCGGTGATCGTGCCGATCCCGAGATCGCCGGTGGTTTCGGTCAGATGGATACTCTGCGCTGATGCATGGACTTCCGCGCCGTGCGAGGTGTCCGTCATGAACCGGTTCGTCGCCGAGCCGATGCTGCCGGACGCGGCGATGAGATCGAGGCGGGTGCCGGACAGCATCGACGTGCCGATGCTACGCAATCCAGTGCCGCCCGCGCTGAGCGAGAGGGTGGTTTTCGCGCCCAGGTTCCCGACCTCCATCGCGCCTTGTGAGGCGAGGGCGATGTGACCCTGTTCCGCCGATGCGCGACTGATCGTGACCGTATCGGCATTGGCGAGGGTGAGGGTGATATCGCCCTCGCTGCTGGTGAGGTCGAGCCGGCCGGCCGTCATCGCCGCGTCGCCGGAGAGCGTGCCGGTCGCGCTCAGCGTCACCGTGCCGCCCGAGGCCGCGATTGCGCGGCTCAGCACCATCGCGCCGCGCGTGGAGATGTCGAGGTTGCCGGTCGCAGCCTGCGCGTCGAGAGCCAGCGCGCCGGTATTGCTGAGGCGAAGGTTGCCACTGTCCAGGAAGGCGTCCAGCGCGGCAAGCTGGGTCGTCAGCATGACGTCGCCGGTGATCGATCCGGCCCGCAGGGTGGTCAAACCGGCGGTGGTGATATGCGCCTCCGTCTCGGGGTCAGAGAGCGCGATCAGGGACAGGCTGCCGTTGGTCGCGATGTCGGCGAGCGCGCCGGTCACACGACCGAGGCGTAAATCGCCCTCGGCAGAGAGGCGCGCCGTGCCGAAGGCCTCGACCGAGGCGCGGTTGCTGAGCATGGTGAGCGCGCCGAGCGATGTCAGGGTCACGTCACCGCCGGACCCGATTGCGCCGCCGAGGGTGAAGGACTTTGCCGCGATCCGCACGTCACTGGACAGCGACAGGATGTCCGTATCGGCAAGCGTCGTCACGTCCGTGGCCGTGGCCGCGATGTCGATTCCCCCCTGGACAAAGAGACGGCCCAGACGGGTGCCCCCGTCACGGGCGTTCAGGATGACGTTGAGATCGCCGAGCGTTTGCGCGGTGAGGCCCGGCGTCGTCAGGGACAGCGCACTCTCAGTCCCGAGGCCGAGCAGAGAGGCCAGTGTGATCCCTCCGGTCGCGCTGATGATGCCCGAAGAAAGGCCGCCGGATTCGACCAATAGATCGAGTGCGCCATCAATCGTGGCGGTCTGCAACGCGAGGTCTCCCGCGACTTCGGTCAGGGTCGCATTGCCCTGCGAGGCGATGGTCACGCGGGAGTTCAAGAGCGTGTCCACGCGCAAGGCGGTCGTCTGACCGATTCCGCCGGTCCCGGCCTGCATGGTGATGGCGGGGGCGTTGATCGTGGCGGGCAGGGTCGCGTGCCCGTCGATGGCGTTCGCGATGAGGGTCGCGCGACCGGTAGGCGATGAGACCGCGCCCAGACGCAGGGTGCCCGAGGTGCGCAGTGTGACGTTGCCCGCCGGGACGCTGGCGTTAACGACAGCCAGATCCCCGAGGTTGTCGAGGGAGAGATCGCCACTGCGGACCTCTGCGTCGACCACGGCGATTTGGCTCGAAAGCGGGCCGGCGAGACTGCCAAGACTGAGGATCGCGCCCGCATCTGTCCCGCCATTCGCGATCATCCGTTGCGCGGGCAGGCCATCGTCGGTCGGCAGTTCCGCGAGGGTGAGGGCGGCGGCGTGCAGGGTGATCGCGTCTGCGGTATTCGCGCCAGCGGAGATCCGCGTCAGATCGATGGTGCCATCGCTCAGCAGGGCCACGCGGCCATTGCTCGCCTCGACCCGGCCCGCGGCGGAGAGGGCGATGGTACCGGAGGCCGCGACCTTGATGTCACCGGCGCCGATGTTGGCGATACCGGAGGCGATCGCAAAGCTGTCTGCGGACAGGTCGATATTGCCCCGGCCGGAAACCATCAGCGCGCTCGGACTCATCGTGACCGCGAGGCCATCGGCGGCGATATCGATGCCGCCACTGCCCAGTGACAGGATGGAGCCGAGGCTGATTTCGGATTTGGTGACCACACCCCCGAATGCCTCGTCGAGAAGCGTCAATCGTGTCGGACCGTCGGAGACAAAGCTGGAGAGGCTGTCGGCAAAGATGTTTGCGCTCAGCTCACCCGTGCCGATTTCAGTCTGCGCCCGCAGGTTGACCGTGGTGCCCAGAAGGCTCGCCTGGCGGATCGCGCCGGTGCTGCTGAAGAGGTCGATCGCATGGCCGAGAACCGTGACATCCATGATGTCGCCGCTGTTGGTGAAGGTCGTCGTGCTGTCGGGATTGTTGTTCTGGCTGACGAACAATCGCAGCGCGTCGCTGGTGTTGGCGACGGTGAAGGGGGTCGCGGGGCCGTCGTTCGCGCGCGACACCAGCAACATGTCATTCACCTTCGTCATGAGGGTGCCGGTCGCGGAGGTTACCGCGTCACCGACACGCAGGATCAGATCCCCGCCCTCGAACGCGCTGTAGAACGGATTGTTCGCGTGAATGCCGCCACCCGTTTCGACGGTGAGCGCGGCGGTATCGCCAAAGAGCATGCGCGCCTCGAACAGGCTGTGAATGCCATGGGTTTCGTCGTCGAAGCCCTTGAGGATAAGGCTGCCCGGTGTTGTGACCACGCCGCCGTCGGTGGCGATGAACTGGCTGAGCCGCATGTCGCCGGGGGCCTTGGCAAAGACCTTGCCGGAGGCGGTCAGTGAGATGTCCGCGCCATCGGTGGCCTCAATCCCGAGGAGCCGGCCCTGGGCGCCGATCTGCTGCGCCGTGAGGGTCGCGCCCTGGGCCACGATCCGCGGTGCATCGCTGATGACTGCGTCGGTGATCGCCCCGTCCAGCGCGCTGAGATAGACGCGGCCGGTGGCAAATATGCTCTCGACCGGGATATTGCCGGTGGTCGGCAGACGGCCGTCTGTACCGGCCAACAGGATGATGTCGCCCGCGCCACGCGCGACCAAAGCGCCGCCGTTCAGCACGTTCACGTTGATCGCCTTGGCGGGCGTGCCGACCCCGGCGCTGCTGCCGCTTTCAAGCACCAGCCGCTTGCCCTGCAACAGGCCTGCACCCGGTTGCGATAGCAGGCCATCGACGCGCAGGAGAGTGAGGTTGTTCGACAGCACGTCGCTGAGGTTGAGCGCGCTACGAGTGCCGATCAGGACATCGCCCTCGGTCGAGAGTGCGCCGAAGGTGCCGAGGGGGCGGTCGGCCTCGTCGAACCGCGTGAATTCGAGGTTCACGTCATCGCGCTGCGCGACAAAGACGCTGCCGGCGACGGTGCGGATGTCGCCCACCTCGGCACTGCTGAGAATCTTGAGGTCAGCCGCGCTGAGCGCGTTGTCGACGGGGCTGAGGATGCGGATGTCGTCGAGCGCGCGACCGATGGAGTTGCGCGAGGTGATCGTGATGTCACCGGCGGCAAAGAGGTTGGGATCCTCGATGCGGGTCTGGGTGGTGCCGCTGCGCAGGACCAGTTCGGCGTTAATCGAGCGTTCCAGATTGCCGCGCGTCAGGGCGAGACCCTCGATCAAAGCGGCCTGCTGGCTGGCCGACAGGGCAGGGCGGTAGGTCGGATCATACGCCGTTTGTGCGTTCCATTCGACATGGCGCGCCTGACGGTCCGCGAGGAAGGTGGCGTAATCCGCCTCGCTCAGCCCGTCGTTGAGGAGCCCGGCCTTCAGCGCGGCATCCTCGACAAAGGGCGTGGGATCGCCAGTGCCGCTGCCGTTGCGGGCGTTCCAATACTGGCGGTAGCGGGCGAGTTCGGCATTGATCAGCGCCGTTTCCTGCTGCGCCTTGCGGGCCGCAGTCGCCCCATCGCCAATCAGGCCAAGCTGATCTGTCCAGAGCGAGACTAGGTTTTCGGCGGTGCGGATATCTTCCTGTTCCACCGGGTTGCCATCGGTCACGCTGCCTTCGGGCGCGCGCAGGAAGATGTCGCCGCTGCGCGATGTGATGCGCCGCAGGAGGAGGTCGCCGGATTGTGCCTGGATTTCGACATCACCGTTGGCGGTCGCCGTGACCCCGCCCGTCACCTCGACCGCGACCAGTCGCGTCGCGGTGTTGAACGCGCCGCCGATCTTGCCGAGTTCGGATTCAAGGGTCAGTTCGTGTCCCGAGATCAGCGCCGCGCCACTGGCGCCGCGAATGTCCTGCTCTGCCGTCAGGGTGATGTCGCCCCGCAGGCCGCCGGTCTCGCGGCTGGTGATCTGGTCAAAGATCAGATCGCCCTGGGGCGAGCGCAAGGCGATGTCGCCGCCGCCGAGTGAGAGGGCCGTGACCGGGCCGCCCGCGATCTGCTTGAGGTTCAGCGCCTCACCGTTCAGCCCGCCGATAGCGCCGGAGGCGACCAATTGGGTCGTCGCCGTGGCGAGGAAGGCGGCGTTGCTAAGCGCGGTGATGTCCTTGAGCGAAGCGATTGTGGTCTCACCGGTCTGACTGACGATCGGGCTGCTAAGCAGGGCGTTGCCCTTGACCGTGATCGCCACATCGGCGGTGTCCGCACCACGGAAGGCGATCTGGATCGGCGCGTCGGCCCGGATGATGTGCGAATAGCGCGCCTCGGACGTCTGGGTGACATCGCGATGCTCCGTCACCGTGCCAAAGCCGAGGATCCGCGTATCGCTGACGACCTCCGAGTCGGAGGGGGTCGAGGTGTTGGAATAGCGCTCTGACGTCATGCGATAGCTTGGCCGGTTCGGGTCGGTGGCCAGCACGAGGTAGGGTGCGTCCTTGAGGTCCGATGTGGTGTTGGTGGTGTCGATTTCGGTATTCTCGGGCGGCTGCGCCACGGGATCGCCATCGAAACCGAGGTTGTAGCGGGTGGTCGTGACGAGGGTGAAATCCTTCACGCGCTTTTCGGTCTGGACGACGACGAGGTCCTGCGCGGCGGGGGCGTAGCTCTCGACGCGGCCATCCTGGCTGGTCGTGGTGCGGATCAACTGCCCGAAGTCGTCAATCAGATCGCCGTCGGCGTCGAAGCGGTCGGCGTTGGAGCTATAGCGGCGCACTTCGGTCAGGTTGGTGCCGTCTTTGTTGACGCGGATGTACTCCGTCGTCAGGAAACCCGAATTCGCGGCGGTCGAGAACCGGGTGTTGAGGTCGGTGATCCGCACGATCCCCTGCGCGCCGGTGAGGTCATCGGTGTTCTGGCCGCTGTCCACACGTCCCAGTTGCACGTCGCGCGTGGAATGCGAGATAACCTCTATCTCGCCGAACCCGTCGAGCGACTGGATGCTGCCGCCCCCGGTCGAGGCGATCTTGCCCGTTATGTCGACGAGGCCGCCCTGGGTCACGATGTCGTCGAGAACGAGGCGATCATTCTTGAAGTCATAGGACACGCCGATATTCGAACCGGGATCGATATGCGCGGAGGTCAGCACGTTCCCGATGGTCGCGCCGGGTGTGAAGAGCCGCACGACCTGCGCCCCGCTCGGCTGGGTGAGGCTGTCGAGTTTGGCATCAATCGCCTCGCGGATCGTCAGGTTGTGGTTCACGATTCCGGCGGTGATCGGGCCATTGATGTTGAGCTGGTCGGCGACGATGTAGACGTTCTTGCCCTCGATCTGACCGCCGGTAGATGCGCGATCCGAGACCGGGCTGAAGGTCGAGGGAAGCTTGAGGCCAAACTCTACTTCGCCGAACAGGGTGCCGATAAAGATGTCGCGTCCATTGATCCTGATCTCGACGCCGTCATGCACGCTGTTGGATACGGCGTCCTGAACATCGCTGAAGTATGTATCGAAATAGAGCGCGCGCGGATCTCCGGAGGTGTTTTGCAGACCCTCGCGACCAAAGAGCAGGAAGCTGCCGTTCGGCGCGCTCAGCGTCGGGGTCAATGCCTCGACCTTGCCGCGAATGACGAGATCGGAGCGGAGCGATGACAGGCGGGCCCCGCCGCGCAGGTTCTGCACAAGGGCATCCTGCGCCAGTGTCAGCGTGCCGGGATCGCCGCTGGTGATGACGTTGATCTGCGGCTCGGCGGAGGATTCGCCCGATTGCACGGTGAAGGCCTGTTCGACGATGAGGTCCCCGAACAGGCCAAGCTTGCCCGCCGCCTGATCGCGGAAATCGGCGGTGGAGGCGACCACGGCGTCGTTGAAGGTGACGATGCCGCCTTCCTCGTTCGGGATGATCAGGTCGTTGATCACGACAAAGGCATCTTCGGCGACCCGCAGATCGATCAGGGCGTCACCGGGTGCGATGATGCTGCCGCTGGCCGAGCCGAGCACCTGATCGGCGCGCAGGTCGATATTGCCCTCGCGCGCCGTGATGTTGCCAAAGGTGTATTCCGGTGCGGTGATCCCGGCGGCGCGGGCCTTTTCGCCCTGAAGGATTTGCAGTTCGACCTGCCAGCGCGTGCGGGCGGCCTCGTCGCTGGCGAGGCCGGTATCGGCCAGTTGCGCCTCGAGAACGTCGATCTGCGCCTGCAACGTCTCGGTCAGGTGGACGTTGCTTTTGCGCAGGACGTCGATGCCTTCGGCGTCCTCGGCGGTAAAGCCCAGAAGTTCGTTGTTGAGGGTGCCGTCCGTGTCCAGGACATAGACCCTCTTGTTGCGCGAACCGGCGTGAAGGGTACCGTTGACCGTGACCAGATCGGTCGAGAGGTCGGTGCTTTTCCCGCCTTCGTAGTCGAGGTTGACCGGGTCTTCGCCGGCCAGTTCGGTAAAGACCGACCCGACGGCGGCGGCAGAGGTCCGGTAAAGGTCCTTGCCCTGCGCAAAGGCTTCGACATCGCGATTCCCGGCATCGGCAAAGACGGCGATGTCGGCCTCTGAGATGACCGAGGCGCCCTCGGACAGGGTGACGCCGGAGGAGGTGATCGCGCTGGCGGTGGCATCGGGGACGTCGAACAGGGGAACGCCGGTGTTGTTGTAGGCGCGCGCCTCGGCCTTGACGGTGACGCCCTGCTGGCCGATTTCGGTGCCGCCGGCGCGCAGGTTGATATCCTCGGCACTGGTGAGGGTTGCGCCGCTGGCAAGGTCAATCGCGTGATCGGCGGTATATTTCGCGGTGGCGCTAGCGCCCGGCAACCCGGCAAGTCCGTAGGCCGTGGTAAAGACCTCTGCGCCGATGTTGGTGCGACCGCCTGCGTAGATATCGAGGCCGCCGAGGGTCGAGATCTCGACCCCTTCACCGATCGAAAGGTTGGCGTCGGTCGCCGTCACGGTGATCTCGGAATCGCCCTTGGGCACCGGAACGACCGCGCCGGAGTCCATCTTTTGACGGTCGATCAGGGTCACGTCGGTTTCCAGGCCGATGCTGAAGGCCGTCGCGTCAAGGCGGTCGCGCTGCGCGATCTTTGCGCCGTCCCCGATGCTGAGGCCGGTGGTCAGGGTCACATTCGCGTCGGAATCCATCGCGGCGATGTCGAGACCGCCGCCGGAGCCGGACTGAAGGTTGAATTCATCCTCCGCGAGGGCAGGGCGGTCGACCTTGTTGCGCGTCTTGATCTTGAGGCTGTCGGCGGTGATTTCGGCGTTATCCGCGAGCAGGACGTTGGAATCCGCCGTGACATTCGTGTCGATATTCGCGCCCGAGGCACCCGCGAGGGAAGCGTTGATGCTGTCGACCTGACCAAAGAGGCCGATGTCGCTGTCGGCCGCCACATCGACCGCGACGGGATTGAGCGAAAGACCCGAAACCGTCGCGTCGAGCAGGTTGACGGAGGTTCGCGCGGTGATGAGCGTATCCCCCGAGGCCCCTGCGCCGGAGATGAGGCCGCCGGAGCCGGATTCCGCCGTCAGACGCAATTCGGGTGCGTTGATCGCGCGCAGGTTGATCTCCGACCCGCCGATGATCTCTGTTCCGCGCTCCAACGTCACGAGGGCGGTGGCACGGGGGGCCGTGACCTTGGTGACGACGGCGCCGATGGCGAGAAGCCCGCCTTGATTGCCGTCCGCGTCCACATCGGCGGTGCCGCTGGATTTCGACTCTATCGTGACCTCATCGCCGGTCAGCTTGCCGCCGACCGTGGTGGCGATGTCATAATCGAAGGTGGTCGTCGCCTCTGCCCCGTTGCCCGAGATCAGACCGCCGGCGGAGGAGCTCGCGTAGCTCTGGCTGCTGTGCGTATCCATGTCGGGGGCGAGGATCTCGCTCCGCACTGTGAGATCGCGGGAGGCCGTGACCGTGTCTGCCGAAAGGTCCGTTTCGAGATCGGTCTTGAGATTGCTGCCCACAAGGGTCGCCCCGACGCTGAGCGCGCCGACCGAAACCCCGAGGCCATCCGCCTTGCTGCGCGCCTTGCTGTTGTTCAGAACGGATACGTCGCGCCCGGTGATGGAGGTGAGGCCGGTGAGGCTGGCGGTGCCGGTCAGGATGTTGCTGGCGTCCACATCGACGCCGTTGCCCGAGAGAATCCCGCCCGAGGCACCGATAGCGCTGGCGTTGGCAAAGGTCGCGTCTTCGACCTCGATGGTGACATCGCTCGTGGCACCCAGCCGACCATTGCCGCCGCCTGCGTTCATGGTCACGCCCAATTCGCCCGTCAGGTTCGCGGTGGCAAAGGTCGTGCCGACCGCACCGGCGCCGAGGCCGACACTGATGTTGACCAGATCGGCCGAGACGATCCCGTCACGTTTGGCCGACACCTCGATCGAATGCGCCTTGGAGTCCGGATCCGTGCTGACACCGGCCATGACCACACTGTTGTCGATGTCGACGGTCGCATCCGCATCCACATTGACTTGCACGACGCCCGCACTGGCCGCGCCCAGCAGGGACACCGCGCCGAGAATGGCGCGCGCGTGCAGGTAGGTGCCGTCGGCAATCGTGGCGTCGCCGGAAAATTCGCCAAGGTGCTGCGCCGTCACGAGGAGGGCGCCATCCGCGCCGATAATCGTGTTTGCCCCGACCGTGATCGCGGACTGGCTGGCGACGGTCGCGATGGCATTGCCGGAATTGACCGCGCCCACGCCGCCTGCGCTGCCGCCGCCCGCGATCTGGCTGATCTGGCCGCCGACGAGGGTGCCGAGGCTCAGGTCATCCATCGCGGTGAGCTGCGCGTTCTTGCCGATGGTGACGCGCGCGCCATGGAACTCGGGCGCGCTGTCGAGGTCGATCTGGCCACGACGCGCGACCGAAGCGGCCAGCGCCGTATCCGCATCCGCAATCGCGGCGAGGGAGGTCGCCGTATTCTTGTCGTCGCCAGGCGCCGCATCGTCGCCACCCTTGTCCGAAGTCGTATCCTGGGTGATCGCGTCGTTGACCGCCGTTTTGGCCTTGGCGAATTCCTCTTCTTCGTCGCTTTCTTCGGCGTTCGCGGCGGCGGTGGCACCGATGTCGAGGATCCCGAGGGACAGCGACAGCCCGCCAAGGGATCCTACGCTGACCGAAACGACCGTCGTGTCGATCACATCCTTGGATTGCGCGATGATCTGGAGGTCATCGCGGGCCTCGACCGCGCTGTCATCGCCAACCTCAACGAGGGCGGATTCCGACAGGCTGAGGTAATCGAGCCCGATGCCGAGAGCCGCGTTGCCGATCGCGCCTGCGCCGCTGGCGCTGGTGATCGTGCGGTTGGCCACGGTCATGAGAACGATATCCCTGCCCTTGATGGAGCTGCCGCCCGTCAGGAGGGTTTCTGCCGTGCCTTCAAGGTTGATCACATTGGCCGAAACGCCGAGCGCCTTGAAACCGAGCGTCCCGGCGGCCCCGACGGCCAGGCCGTCGACGGTGGTGTCTTGAAACGTGCGCAGGAAGACATCGCCCGAGGCTTCGATCCGTGACTGGGTGATGCCGCGGCTTTCGTTGCTCGTGACATTGGCGGCCACGCGACCGCCGAGGGTCGTGACCTGAACGGCCCCGCCGCCTGCGTCCGCACCACCCGCTGCGGCACCGATGGCGGTGGAAGTGATCGTGCTGACCTTGTCCGCGGCGAGGATGATCGTTTTGCCCGTGCCCTCGGCCAGCAGGGTGGAGCCGCGCAGCGTCAGCACGGAGTTCGATGTGATGTCCGTCACGCCGACCGCCACGCCAAGCGCGGCACCGCCGACGGCGGCACTGACAAGCGTGTTGTCGAGGGTGTTCTTGGTGATTGTCCGCAGCTCGATCCCGTCGCTGTGGCTGCGCGCAAAGGTGTCGTAAGAGCTGATCAGCGCGTCCGAGGCGATAAAGTTCGTAACGATCGGCAGCGCACCGCCAACGGCCCCGCCAGCCCCGGCGATGGCCACGGAATCAAGGGTGTTGAGAGTGCGCGCATTGACCCGAATGCCGGCGGCCTCATGGGTGTCCGAGCCGTCCTGATCCTGCGGGATGCCAAAGAAGTCCTTGGTCAGGCTCGACATCGCCCCGTTGATGGAGACTTCGGCGTCGGCATTGCCGTCCTCACCCAGGGTGACCTGCGCGAGGTCCTGCATGTTGTTGGTGGCGTAGATTCCGCCCAACCCGACGAAAAGCCCGCCGCTGGCCGAGACCGTGGTGATGCGCATGTCGCTTTTGGTGACCGCCTCGATCAGGAGGCCGTCCATCTTGGATTCCTCGTCCTCGGCGTAGGTCGCGCGGCGTGCGTCGCCACCATAGGCGGAGAGGCTGCTTTGCCGCACGACGACATCGGCGGTCGAGGCCGAGGTGTTGATCGTGACCGCCGCGCCGACGCCGACCTTGCCACCGGCGGCGATCTGGATGTTGTAGCCGCGCGCGGTCTCTTCCTCGGTGCCGGTCGTCTTTTTCTGCGCGTCTTCGTCAGTGCCCCCGCGAGAGCCGAAATCGACCGTGTTGACCGCACGGATGGTGACGGACCCGCCCGAGATCAGCGTGCTGTTGAAGATGTCGATCATGTTGGTGCTGGTGTTGGTGTTATAGGCGACAGATCCGGAGATCGCCGCCTTTCCGCCGACCGCGCCCGCGATGCCAAAGCCGCGAATGCTGGCGTCCTGAACCGAATTGAGATCGATTTGACGTTGAGCGTAGATCTCGGCCAGCGGCAAGCGCAAGAGAAGCGCGGTGCTGAGGTCATTCACGGCGACACCGACACCGATTCCGGCCTTGCCCCCGGCAGAGACTCCGCCCCCGACCGCGTCCAGCGAGACGGTCTGATCATTCAGCGCCTCGACGGTCGCGACCCGCAGCCGGCTGTTGGCGATAAACGCGCCGAGCAAGCCGTCGACGGCGTTCACGGCGGCGCTGCCGCCAAAGCCCGCCTTTCCACCGCCGCCACCCGCGACGGCGCGTGCCAATGCCGACTGCTGCACGACGTTTTCGACCGTCACGCCGCCAAAGGTGCCGTCGATCACATCGCCCGCGCCATCGCGCAGGCGGGTGTCGATATCGGTATGGGCCACCTCGGAGATAAACCGATCACCGAGCGCGTTGACCGCGACCGCGCCACCGACGCCATTATCGCTGCCCGCGCCGACGCCATAGGCCTCACCGGTCACGTTGGTCACGGCGTTGGTTCCCGAATAGATGTAGCCCGACCCAAATGGCCCTTCGTCATCGGGCATGCGGATCGCGGCCCGTCCGCCTTCGCCACGGACCGATGCCGTCATCTGGCGGGAAGAGACGTTGACCATGATCGCAGCTGCGCCGACCGTCTTGCCCCCCGCCGCGCCGGCTATGGAGAAGCCGGTCATGTCGGTGTAGTCGGTCACGTAGTTGTAGATCGAGCCGTGGATCAGGTGGGATTGGTTCGCTGCCAACGCAGGCAGAATGATCTCGGAGCTTGCCTTGGTGTAATTGCGGTTGACCACGATGGAGGCGCCCGCGCCATTCTTTGCAGTGGCGACCAATGCGCCGCCATAGGCGGTAATGGTCCCTTGGGTGAAGGCATTGGTGACAAAGTTGTCCATGTCGAGCGCGCCGGAGGTGAGGGTGAAGCGGGCATTCACCTCCATGTCGTCGCTCGGCGTGACATTGGTCGAGGTGGTGGCCGGCAGGTCCGCCCCTTCGGCAAGGGCGGTGTCTGCCAGCGTCGCGGCCTCATCCGCCGTGGCCGTCAGCGCGGCCTCGCCAGAGGCGACGGGCGTATCGTTGTCGCCCTCGATCTCGCGCGCGTCAGTCGCCCCGGTGTATGCCTTGCCGACCTGGGTGAAGTTGAACGAACCGCCCGCCGCATTGCCCTGGCTTGCCGCCGCGCCGACCGCGCCGGTGGAGATATCGCTGTTTTCCCCCGCGGCCATGTAGATATTCTTGCTGCTGGTGATCTTGCGCGCCGTCACCAGCGAATTGGCCTTGCCGTGAACCACGGCGACGGTGATGGCGGCGGCAATCCCGTTCTTACCGCTCAGCGCGGCGGCACCGGAGAGGATCCGCACCGTGTTGGAGCGGATCGCATTGGCGGCAAAGACGTTGGCGGAATCGAGCTCCTTGAGATCAAGTTCGACCCGGACGTCGGTGTTGATGTGCCCGATGGCGATGGACCCGGCGAGCGCGTTCTTGCCCGACAGACCGGCCCCGACCGCGAGGGACCGGATTTCGCTGTCGCCCGTCACGTAGGCACTTATGTCTCTGCCCGAACGCAAGGTGACCCCGGTGCCCTCGACATAGGTGTCCATAGTGATCGTGCTGACCGCGATGGCCGCCCCCGCCGCGGTCTTGCCACTGAGCGCGACACCGCCGGCAATGCTGTCGATCTTGCTGCTGTCAGAGACGACGAGACCGAGATTGCCATCCGTGCGCAGGGTCGCGTCGCGCAGAGTGATCCCCGATTTGCCCGTGATCACGTTGGCGGTCGCGGTTCCGGCAACGCCGAGCTTTTGCCCGCCGGCAAGGCCGATGCCGATGCTCTTGATGACGTTGGTGGTATCGACCTTGGCGTCGATGCCCTCGGAGAGGGTGGTCATGAACGCGCGGTCGAGCGTCAGGACCGCCTCGTTCCCGAGGATCATGTTCAACAGGACGGTTCCGCCGGCCGCGCCTTTGCCCGACAGGGCCGCGCCGGCCCCGACCGCGACGATCTCGCGCGCGTTGGAGATCGAGAATTCGGCGATATCGCGGGTCGAAATGAGGGTGTTTTCGAACGACATGTTCGCGGTGGCGTCGATCACGTTGGACGCCGCGCCGATGCCGACGGCGGTGCTTTCGCCCGTGGTCAGCGCGCCGGCGACGGCCCCTGAATGGATCGTCGACTCCGCCGTCACGCTGCCGATCACGCCGGACGAGCCGCCCGCAGAGACCCTGTCGAGGCTCAGGTTGGTCGCGGTGGCGCTGGTCCGGCTTTTGATGGTGTTGACCGCGATGGCGCCGCCGATTGCGCTTTTGGCGTTTGCGCCGGTGGAGAGGGCGACGGCCCCGCTGAGGGCGGTGATTGTGTTGCTTTCGGTCGCGGAGATCGCGAGGCCGTCGGCATAGAAGGTCGGCCGGAACGTATAGGGGTTCCCGTCAAGGCCGATCGCCGTGCGGAGGTCGCCGCCAAAGCGCGTTTGCGCATCCCCCACGATGGTATTGACCACGACGGACCCGGCGAGGGCGGTCTTGCCCGCCCCGGCGGAGATTGCGAAGCCGTAGATCGTCGCATCGGAGGTCGAGCGCAGCGCAAGGTTGCGCGCGGAGATATGGGTCAGGTTGTCGACCTCCGTGCGCGCACCGCGCGAGACGGTGTTGACCGCGACGCCGATGCCGAGGCCGCGACCGCTTTGCTGATCGCGGTTGACCGCGACCGCCCCCGCGACGCCCCCGGTGACGGAGGTGTCCGTGGCGTTGAGCACGACATCATAGGCGCGCAAGACCTGCGCGTTCGTTAGTGAGGTCGAGGTTTCCCCGGTCAGGGTTGCAATGGCCACGGATCCGGCGACCGCGTTCTTGCCCCGGTTCGTGCCGCCGCCGCCAACCGCGATGTTGATGACCTTGGCCATGTCATTGGCGTTGAGCGAGAGCAGACCGGTCGTCACACGCGCCTCTTCGACCCGCGCGATGACGTTGCGCGTATCCACGGCGAGGGACAGCGATCCGGCGATGGCGTTGGTGTCCTGATCGGGGTTCGTTCCGATGGCGACCGCGCCCGTGCTGGCGGCGGTCAGGCTGTCGTTCTTGGCGGTCAGGGTGATGAACCCTTCCTCGACGTCGATGGCGCTGCGGGTGCGGATTTCCGCGATCGTGTCATTGCCGAGTGACAGGTTCAGCGCCGCCGCGCCGGAGATGGCCCAACCGGTGCGCGACTTGGGTTGCCCGGCGCCGGGCTTTTCCTTGTCGTTGGTCTCTTTGTCCTTTTCCGTCAGCAGCTTGGCGAATTCATCATCGCTGGCGAGGAACGCGGCAAAGGCCTCGTCTTTTTCCTCGGCGTCCGCTTCGGTCGTGCGCGCCCCGGCAAGGCCGATCACGATGTCCTTGGCGGTGTTGGTCGCGGTGATGTCGAGGGTTTGCGTCTCAAGCATCGTGTAGCCAGCGTCTCCGGTCAGATCACCGTCAGGGCCCGTGCCAATCCCGGCATAGACATTGCGCGTGGTGAAGTTGATCGGCAGGGAGATCCCGACGGCGGAATTGCTGGCCGCCGACGCCGCACCGGCGATATTCACGTTGAGCGAGGTGTCGAGCGCCGTGATTTCGAGCGATGGCACGCTGACGTAAGCCGTGCCGTCGACCCGTGCAATCGTGTCGCTTTCCATCACACCGATCCCGGCAGAGCCGTTGATCGCCTTTTCGACCGCGCCACCGCCGGCGTAGGTCGTCAGAACTTGATGAATGTCGTTCTGCGCATTCAACTCGGTTGCGCCGGCCACGGCAAAGGCGTCGGCCTCGATCACCGCCCGCGTGTCATTGGCTGCGCGCATCAGGTGCAATGCGCCGCCGATGTTGTCGTTGACCCGGTCCGCCGTCAGCGGAATTTTCACCGGCGGGTTCGTCAGATGCAGGAACGTCCCGCTCGCCATCGCCTCGACGCTCAACGTCCCGGAGAGATAGACCGTCCCGCCCTCGCGGATGGCCGCGACCGTCGTGTTGTCGGTGTTGAAGACCGTCGTGGTGATGCCGAGCGCGAATTTCTGGTCGCCGACGTCCTCTTCGCGGTGGCGCGGCGTGGGCGCGACCGCACGGGCGGATGAGAAGGTGGTCACCGCCTCAGCCGGGTTGATCGCCGCTTCGATGCCGAACATGACGTCGCCGATCTCGGGTCCGGCGTATTCATCGGGATCCTTGAAGTAGCTGGCGATCGCGGGGCCGAGGTCGTTGAGGTTGGTGATGAACCGGTCAACCGGGGCGAAATCGGGGTAGATGGTCTGCGCGTCGATGTTCAGCACATCGGCCTGGACCGAACCGTTCTTGCCCACTTCGGCGACCGTGTTGGCCTGCATATGAGATACGGAGAAGTTGAATAGTTGCATCTTCTCAAACTCGGCGGTGATGTCCTCTTCGGATTTGCCGAAGAGGCGCGCGGCGACCCGCACGGGGGCAAAATTGATGCCGGTCACGGCAGAGACATCGCGGCGCAGGTCCTTGCCGCCTTCGTCCAACGTGGCAAACCGCCAGCTTGAGTTGATGTCAAAGGTGCCCGTGCCGCTCATGCCCGAGGCGAGGCCCAGATCGGTGATCGTGCGCGCTTCGCTCGTCAGGTCGCGATAGACGCCGCCAAAGCTGGCAAAGGTGTCGTCATGGTCGATCTGAAGGTCGATGGTCAGGCCAAAGCCGATGCCGGGTTTATTCTTGTCCTCTTCTTCCTCTTCCTCGGGGGTCAGGCCGCGAATTTTCGTGTCGAACTGCTTTTTCAGAGCCTTTGCTCCGCTCTCGAGCTTGTCGAAAATCAGGTCGTCAAAGAGGTTGACGATCCCAGCGTCGGACAAGGGCGTGTCGATGCCCATCGTCGTGTTGGTGTCGTGACGCTTGGCATAATAGATCGTTTCGGCTGCCAACCCGATGTCGGCGCTGGAGGACAGGACGCTGCCCCCGCCGACCGCCGCTTCGGTCAACGCGCTGGAGAATCCGAAGTTGAGAGAAGCGGCGCGCAACCCGTTGACGCCGGAATTGGTCTTGATCGATTGCGTGTGAGAGCGGCCACTGACCGCGTTGATCTGAATATCCCCGCCCGTGGTCGTCAGGTCGCTGTCGAGCACGAGGTTCTGGTTGGTCAGGTCCCGCACGGCGACGATCAACCCGGCGGAGAAACCGAATTTCTCGACCGGCACCACCGAGAGGGAGTGCGACTCGCTTGCCGTGGTGTTGACGCTGAGCGACCCGGCGGACACGAGGGTCGATCCCTCGATCAGCGACCGACTGTCCGTGCTGTTGGCGGCGATCGTGATGCCCGCCAGGAACGGGGAGCCGCCGAGGCTGACGGTCGTCCCTGCATGGGTTTGGATGTAGATGCCGCCGCGCGACTTTAGCTCTTCGCCCAGTTTTTGTGGCAACTCAAAGGCGAGTGAGGTCGGGTTGTCCTGCGCGAACAGCCAGAAGTCGTTGGCCTGACCGCCCGCCGCCAGAAGCCCCTCGGCAGAGGGTGTCACGCCGGCCACCGTGCCCAGCTCCAGCGGGGTCGCGCGCCAGTCGCCGGTTGCGTTGAAATCCACGTTGCGCAGCGTGACCTTGGCCGAGGCGTCCGACAGGTCGAGGTCCACCGGATCAAGGACGGAGCGCAGGGTAGAAGTTGATCGGGAGGTGATGAAGCCGAGGACATCCTCGCCGATGGATTTGAACCGGTTCAGCGTCTTGTTGGCGTCGTCCTCGTGTTCGCCACGGGCTTCGGCGGCGGCGAGGGTCGTGTCCTCGTCAATGACGGTGATGTTTTCGGCGCGCGCATTCACGATGATGGCGCCGGCGTCGATCTTGGTCCCCTCCAGCGTGACGGTGGCGATCACGTCTTCGAAATCGATGGCGTTGTCGAGGGTCGCGTAGGGCCCGACCTTGGGGATGTCCGTGGCGTAAGGCACTGATGTGGTTGCCTGATCACCGGCGACCGCGTTCAAAACGACGACCCCGTCCAACACGCTGTTCGGGGCATTCGCTGTCAGCTCCGCAGAGGGGTCGGCGGTGATCCGTGCGCCGGTCAGGACGATGTCGCCCGCCCGGTCCACACCGACCGCCGAAAGCGTCGATATCTGTGCATCGGTCGCGCCGTCGGTGGTGCCGCCGATGTGGAGCAAGCCGACCGTGTTGTCGGCCGTGGCGATCTCTTCGGGGTCCGAGGCAAAGAGCAACAGGTCGCCGCCCTTGGTCGCGATCACGCCGCGCGTCTCGATTTCGGCCGCGACGACAACCGTGGAGCCGCGTTCGCTATGCGTGCCGCCGGCGGCTTCGAAATTGCCGCGCACGGTGGCTTTTTCCGCCGCGGTGACAGAGATCAGGCCGCCCGATCCGGCAATGCTGTTGGCGAGGATCTTCTGGCTGGCCTCGAGATTGGCGGTCTTTTCGGTGAACAGGATGACGGATCCGCTGTCGCCGGCGGCCCCGGGGGCGGCCTGGACGTTGATGGTTGACGACACGGTCAGCGCCTCGCGCGCCTCTGCGGCAACGACGCCGCCGGTGGATTTGCGTTGCGCCGTGATGTTGCCGCGCAACTGCATCTCACCAGCCGAGAGCAACCGGATCACCCCGCCTTCGGTCGAAATGCCCGCCGCCTGCGGGACGCCGCGCGCGTTGACGGTCGGTTTCAGCCGCGCACCGGCGGCCCCTGACGAGTCGTCCACCACCGAGATATCGCCGTTCAACAACATCCGCGCGCCGGACCGCAAGGCGAGGCGGCGGGCGTTGATCTGTCCCATGACCTCGATGGTGCCTGTCGGGCTGAGGTCTTCGGTGCCGGCGAACAGGGTGGCGGTGGCGTTGACATTCGTGCCTTCGGCCTGATTTTGCAGGAGCTGCTGGAAGCCGGCGGTCGGCGTTGACAGGGTGAGATCCCCGGCGTTGATGACACCCGACGCGCCGACGACGAACCCGTCCGGGTTCACGTAGAAATGGTTGCCGCCGATCTGCGCCACGCCGCCTGTGTCGATCTGTGCGTTCAGGACGCCGTCGATCGTGGATTTCCCGCCATTGATGATGTTGACGAGCGCACTGGTGCTGCCCGGCTGGATCACGTTCGCGGTGGTTCCCGCCCCGATCTGGAACTGGTCAAAGGTGTTGAAAGCGACGTCGTTGCGGATATTCGTGGTCGTGACTGTTGCGGTGGTGCCGCTGACGGCGATGTTCGTGCTGGGCGCGGATGAGGTGATGTTTGGCGCGACGATTGGATCGGCAGCCAGCACGGCAGTCGGGACCAGCCCGGAAATGACCAGGGCCAGCATTCCAGCAAGGGCGGTGGTTCGCGACACCGCCTGCGCAACGGCATCCGTGTCCGGAATCATCCGGATCCTGCACTGTCGCATCAAGCTGTATCGCGTCATCTTTTCACTCCCCCGGAATGAAGCGGGGCGGTCGCAAGCGCCGCCCCAAGTCGTACTCAATCCTTGTCGTCGGAGGCCGCGGCCCCCGTTGTGGCGGCTGTGGCCGCACCGGTCGCCTTGCGCAACGCGTCGAGCGCCTCGGTAAACCGTGAGATATCGACCCTCAGGATGATCGGGTCGGCGTCGGCCGCCATGCGGAAGCCAAAGAGCAACGCCTCGCTTTCTGCAAACAACGCCAGCTCTTCCTGGTCGAGCGGCGCGGCGGCTTCGCAGATGTTGCCCAGGCAGCGCTGCCAGATCATTTCGCGCTGTTCGATGCTCTCATCACTGGCGAACCTGTAGACCGCGCCGCCGGGCAGGTAGCTGCCCATGGGAGTCTGCGCCAGAAGGATCGCGCCGTCCGCGACCGGCACGGCGATGAAACGGGCTACGAACTGGCCGCTTTCCCGCAGCGATTGCTCCTGCTCCAACCGGCAGACGTTGCGCTGCACGGTGGCGGCCTCGCAGGTCACGACCCAATCGCCGAACTGTGCGTTGTTGGGCAGATCCGCGGGTAGTTCAGTCACCGCGCTTTCGTCCGTCGCCGCGTTCGCAACGCCGCCCGCCTCGGTCTGGGCCTGCGCGGGCGTCACGGCGATCCCGAGTGTCAGCGCGAAGGCGAGCGAAAGCTGCGAAAGGGTCGGGAATAGTCTGTTGGTCATGGTCTTCTTTCTAATTGCGCGCCGGTCAGCGGCGGATGGATTTGATGCGCCCGCTTGCACATCAGAATTGGAAATCGAGGCCGAAGTAGACCTGCGGATCCCCCTTGTCCTTGAAGGTCTGCGTGTTGCGCAGCGGCACGGCCGCCATCAGGATGCCGCTCGCATAGTCGCCGAGGCCAAGCCGCACCCCCGCCCCGACCGAGGCGAGTATCTCGTTTCTGGGCGCCGCGCCGCCTGCCGGTTTGAAGGGCGCGACATAGGCCACATCGGCAAAGCCGAAGGGCGTGACGGCGATATTGACAGCGCCTGGCAGGTTCCACGGTTGCGCTCGGCTGATCTGGGTGCGGATTTGCAACCCGCTGTCGCCGGATTTGACGTTGACGGGATAGCCCCGGACCGAGGTCGCCCCGCCCGCCGCGAACAGCCGCGCGACCGGCAAGTTCTGATCCGGCGCGAGTTGTCCGCGCAGCGAGGCCTCGAAAATCATGCTATCGGTGATCTGCCGGGCTAGCGCCGCACCGAAAGTCAGGACGGCATAGGTCCCTTCGGTCGGCGTTGTCCCGAGGGCCTCGGCGTTGCCGAACCGCAAACCGATGTCAAAACTGCGGCTCGATCCGATCTCACGATGCTGGTAGGAGACGCCCACATAGGCGTCATAAAGATCGACGTCCGAAAACAGGGTCCCGGCGATGGTCGAGTGGGAATTTTCAGCGCTGAGGTTGGCATCCAGAAACCAGGCGCTGTTCGGCTCGATCCGGAAGGGGCGGCGATAGCCGATGCTCACCGATCTGGTGTTGGACAGAATGACCACGCCGCTGACCGGGTTAGTCAGCACGGAGGCGTCGGAAATGCTCGCGCCGAACACCAGCCGACCGCCCGCGTCGTCAACGGGACGCGAATAGCTGAGGGCGAGAGATTTGGCCTCCTTGGCGGCCTGTGCGGTCACGGTCAGGGTGTCGCGCACGCCCGTCAGGCTCGAAAACCGGCCGAACAGGGTCAAACGCTCGCGCCCAGTGACCTCGCGCCCGAAATTGTCGACCGAGGCGGTGAACTGAAGGGGTTTGGGCTCTTCGCCGGAAATGATGGCGGTGGTGGTGCCGGTTGTCTGCCCCGGCTTGAACGCGATCTTGGGGGCGATGTCGTGGCTCAATTCATAGACGCGCAAATCCCGTTCGATCTGGTCAAAGTCCGGCTTTTCCCCCGGAGCGAGCGATATGGTGCGGCGCAGGAAGGAGGGCGAGGTCCGATTAAGCCCCTCGATTTCGACCCTGTCGAGGCTTGCCTCCAACAGGGAGACCCGCAGCACCCCTTGATCCAGCGTCTGCGGTGGCAGGATGGGTTGGACGGTGACGATGCCGGCCTTGAAATAGGCCTCTTGCAAAGCGCTCATCATCGCGGAGAGGTCAGCGAATGTGATGGACCGTCCGACGTAGGGTTTGACGACCGCCTGCAACTCATCGTCGGTGAAATAAGCGCTCTTGTCGAAATTGACCCCGTTGAGGACGAAACTCTGCGCCATTGCCGCGGTCGTGAAGCTGACCGCCAAAACAGCAGCCGCGATGATCTGGCGCAAAAGTCGCATTAAAGCTCGGCCTCCTTCACGTAGCGCAGCGCAGCCGTGATGCCCTGCAGTGATATTTCAAACGATAAGGGCGGTGATGTTGCGGAGGGGCGGTAACGGACCTCGGCCACGCGTCCCCTGCGCCAGCGGGTCAGTTCGGTTTGTGAGATCTGACCCGAGGCGATGCACATCTGGGGCGTGCAGGATTGGTATGCGATTTCGGTCAACGGTTGTCTGACGCCGACAAAGAGACCACTGCCCAGGTGCACCCCTGCGGGCACGCGCAGCACGACGATCGCGCCCTCTGTCACGGGGCGTAGCTGGACCGTGGCCAGCCAGAACGTGTCGTCCGTAGCGCCGGCGGTCTGCGACACGACGCAATAGACGGGGGCGTCGTCACATTCGACTGCCCAGTCCTTGAATGCGACCTGTGGGGTATCGCGTGCCGCCAACCCAGCGGGAAGCAGAGCGAACGCGCAGCACAGAGCAAGCGACTGACAAAGCAGGCGAGCATGCATCATTTTGAAATACGCAGAATAAGCGAGAGACACCCAAAACCCCAAAGTAGGCTATTCTGAAAGAAAATTAGAAACGAACAAAGAATATGCCGGGGAGTAATTCGGAAGGTGAACATGATGTCAACGCCTTATCAGGTTCCGGTAGCCACTTTGGTAGGCGGCGGATGTCCAAAGGTTGTTGATAACTGCCGCGTCAAGCTATCCCGGCATCTGGAGGATCGGATTGTGGGTGAATCGATCTGGCTTTGAAGTGCGGATCTTGCAGAGGTATTCGTAGGGCGTGTGAGCAACTCCCCAAATTTTGGACAGTCTTTGGCGCTTGTTTAGCTTTGACTGTGCAGAATCTTGTGCTCTGGCGCATTTTGTTACGCCATTGGAAAGCGTCTTCAAACATGACTGAGCGCTTTCACTCGGCATTCAGCGTCACGAAGACGAGCTATGCTGGAATTTGGGTGACGCGGCCTGATCAAGCGGCGCGGTTTGCAGTGTCGTTTGCGGCGACACCGTCGGTGAATGTG
>OJBD01000008.1_pt1 | contig 138589 bp, 147 predicted proteins | sample 1590481 | NCBI WGS metagenome assembly OJBD01 (sample SAMN05416811, study PRJEB24817) | seawater metagenome | isolation source: Sea water | place: Canada:Atlantic | collected 2013-07 | reverse complement strand
TACGAGATCAGCCTCGGTCTCGTGGGCTCGGAGATGTGTATAAGAGACAGGAGGGCTGAGGGCTGAGGGCTGAGGGCTGAGGGCTGAGGGCTGAGGGCTGAGGATCAGGCGTCGATTCGCGCATTGGTGGCAAGCGCCAGCCCGTCGACCACGGCAGTAAAGGCTTCGGCCTGGCTGACCCTTGCCGTCGGACAGACCGCCTGCACTTCGTCGCGGACCATCCGCATCAGGCTGGAGCCGCCGACAAGGATCACGTGATCCACCTGCGCCGGGGACGTCCCCGCCTGCATCAAGGTCTCGTACATCGCCGCACGCAGCCCCTCACGCTGTGCGTTCAGCGCGGCGGTCATCTGCCCGACAGATACCGGAATGCGCAACCCCGGTTCGACCAGCCCTAGATCCACCGCGCCGCCCGTTCCCTTGTTGGCCTCGATCTTGCCGCGCTCGACAGCAAAGGCGATGTCGTGTCCCAGCTCATCCCGGATGACCGTGGCGAGCCGCCCGATCTTCTCCGGCTCCACTGCGTGGCGCAGCAGATCGGCGACCCGTCGGCGCACTTCGGCGGTATAGAGGAACGGAATCAGCGCCCATGTCGACAGGTCCGCATAGATCGCGCGCGGCACCGGCAGGCGACCCTCGCCGAGCGTGCGCTTTAACTCTCCGCCCAAACCCAACTCCGGCATGACCAGCGCGAGCGAGATCGCGTGATCGAAATCCGTACCGCCCAGCCGGATGCCGTGGCTCGCCTGCACCTCGACCCCGGACGCTGTGCGTGTGAACAAGGTGAAGTCCGAGGTGCCGCCGCCGATGTCCACGATCAACCCCGTCTCCCCCGGCGCGCCCTGACTGGCGAACGCGGCAGCCTCGGGTTCGGGCAGGAAGGTGACGTCGCTGAACCCGGCATCATGATAGCAGGCGCGCAGATCGGCCTCGGCTTTTGCATCGCGCGCGACGTCGAGGCTGTGGAAATGCACCGGCCGGCCGGAGAGGACACTCTGAAACCTCTGTCCGGTCTCGGCCTCGGCCCGCTCGCGCAGCGTCGTGAGAAAGGCGGTGATGACCTCGGCCAGCGTCCGGCGCTTGCCGCCGATCAACCGACTTTCGTGCAAAAGCGGCGTGCCGAGCACCGATTTCAGCGCCCGCATGAAGCGCCCCTCTTCGCCCTCGATCAACGCCGTGGTCGCCGCCTCCCCGATCAGCATCGGTCCACGCTCTGGAAAGAAGACCGCCGTGGGGAGCGTCTCGCCCTCCCCTTCGATCCGCAGTCGGCGGACGCAGCCGTCCTGCAACAGCGCGGCGGCAGAGTTGGATGTGCCGAAATCGACGGCCAGAACGGGCGATGACATGGGGGCGATCCTCAGGGGCGAAAACGACCGCTGTTACTGAAACGGCCCGGTCGCTGCAAGCCCTCCGGAGACGCCCGGGGGACGGTGAACCGGGCGACGGGACTACGGTAGGCATCGCGCTTTGTGGCGAGACTGCATTCTGTCTTTCCAACCGCTTGGAAACCGTGTATTCGCGCCACTTCACGCGGACATACAGCCTTGGAGGATGTCCGCCCCATTTAGGAGAGTTACACATGGCAGGAGAAATTCCTGATCTCGTAGCCCAGGAACGTGCGGGGACGGGCAAGGGCGCCGCTCGCGCAGCGCGTCGCGCTGGCATGGTTCCGGGTGTTGTTTATGGCGGCGACGCCGACCCGATTGCAATTCAGATTCCGTTCAACGACCTGTTGAAAAAGCTGCGTGCCGGCCGTTTTCTGGCGACGCTCTGGAACCTCAAGATCGACGGACAGGAAGATGTCCGCGTGATCTGCCGCAACGTGCAGCGCGATGTGGTCAAGGATCTTCCGACCCACCTCGACCTTATGCGCTTGCGCCGCACCTCGCGCGTGAACCTGCACATCCCTGTCGATTTCGTGAATCACGAGGCGGCCCCCGGTCTCAAGAAGGGCGGCGTTCTGACCGTTGTTCGTGCCGATGTGGATCTGAACGTGCTGGCCGGTGAAATACCGGATCACATCACTGTCGATCTGACAGGCCGCGAGTTGGGCGACACTATCACCATCAGCCAGGTCGAGCTGCCCAAGGGCGTGAAGCCCGCGATCGAGCGTGATTTCGTGATCGCCAACATCCAGGCACCGTCCGGCCTGCGCTCCAGCGGCACCGACGATGAAGACGGCGAAGACACCGGTGAGGCAGAGGCCGAAACCACCGAAGAGTGATCATCGCTTAAAGTTTGACGAGACGGCTCCGCCCAGGCGGGGCCGTTTTTTTGTGCGACGCAGGGGGGCGCCCCGGTGGCTGGCCGAGTCAAAAAAACTCGGTGTTTGATTCGTGAGTATCCGGCACAGGGTGAACGCCGCCGCATATCCATGCGTCAGCACGGTAGACTAAGTGCGCGACATTTGCCCCCGGATCGCGCGTGCTGGACCCGCGCGGTCCGCTCGGCTAAGACCGGCACACCACTGCAACCCGGACCCGTCTCATGATCCTTTTCGTCGGCCTCGGAAATCCCGGCGGCAAATACGCCGCAAACCGCCATAACATCGGCTTCATGGCGCTCGACCGGATTGCCGCGGATCACGGGTTCGCCCCGTGGAAGTCGAAATTTCAGGGTGAACTGACTGAAGGCACGCTTGGCGGGGAAAAGGTTCTGCTGTTGAAACCGACGACCTTCATGAATCTGTCCGGGCAATCGGTCGGCGAGGCGATGCGTTTTTACAAGCTGACACCGGGCGATGTCACCGTCTTTCACGACGAATTGGACCTCGCGCCCGGCAAGCTGCGGGTCAAGCAGGGCGGAGGGCACGCGGGTCACAATGGCTTGCGGTCGATCCATCAACATATCGGGGCCGAGTATGCCCGCGTCCGTCTGGGCATCGGCCATCCCGGTCACAAGGACAGGGTCGCGCCCTATGTGTTGTCGGATTTCGCCAAGGCCGATCAGGATTGGCTGGACGACCTCTTGCGCGGCATCAGCGACGGCGCGCCAGAGCTGGCGTCGGGCGATGCACCACGTTTCATGAACGCCGTGGCCTTGCGTACCGCGCCGCCGCGCAGCTCGACCGGGGCCGGTGCCGGAGCCCGCAAGGGCACAGCGGGCAAATCCGCGCCCAGCGGGGCCACACCCGACAAAGCGACGCCCGGCAAAACCGCAGAGGCCGCGCGCCCGGCCCCTGACGGCAAACGCACCTCCCCCCCACGCGCGCCGGACGAGACTGTCAAAGGCACGCCCAGCGACACGCGCTCTGCCCTGCAACGCCTTGCGGATCGGTTTCGATAACAGGGCCGGCCGCCGCGTCACAGGCTGATCGGCTGAACAGGCGGCGGTCGGCAAACGCGGGCGAAACGCGCCGCCGTGACAGTCGCCCTTGTCAGTGCCGCCCCTCGCCTTCGCTGCATCGAATTGTTAGGCTGCGCCAGCAAAGGAAAGGGAACGCCATGCCGGAAAAAGACACCGCGATCAACGTCCTCGGGTCAGACCTCGCGCCCTGCTCCACACAGCCGATGACCGGGTTCTTCCGCGATGGGCATTGCAACACCTGCGCCGAGGATCACGGATCTCACACCGTCTGCGCCGTTATGACCGCTGAATTCCTCGCCTATTCCAAATATGTCGGAAACGACCTCACGACCCCGATGCCGGCCTTTGGCTTTCCGGGGCTGAAACCCGGCGATGGCTGGTGCCTCTGCGCCGCGCGGTTCCTGCAAGCCCATGACGAGGGCTGCGCGCCCGAGGTCCGGCTGGACGCTACGCACCGCCGCGCGCTGGAGATTGTGCCGCTGGACGTCCTGCGCCAGCATGAGGTGACGGAGGGCTAAACCGCCCGCCCCCCGCGTGCGCGGTCAATCCGCTGCGCGCCCTTCGGTGTCGGACATGTCAAAGCCGAGATGCCGCGCCACGGTCTGCACATCCTTGTCGCCGCGTCCGCACATGTTCATCACGATGATATGCTCGCGCGGCAGGGTCGGCGCGATCTTCATCACATGCGCCAGCGCGTGCGAGGGTTCGAGCGCGGGAATGATCCCTTCGGTCGAACAAGAGAGCTGGAACGCCTCCAGCGCCTCCATGTCGGTGATCGAAACGTATTGCGCCCGTCCGATGTCATGCAGCCACGAATGTTCCGGCCCGATGCCGGGATAGTCGAGGCCCGCCGAAATCGAATAGCCTTCGAGGATCTGTCCATCGCCGTCCTGCAACAGGTACGTCCGGTTTCCGTGCAGGACGCCGGGGCGGCCGCCGGTGAGAGAGGCGCAATGCTCCATCTTGTCGTCAACGCCCTTGCCGCCGGCCTCGACCCCGATGATCTGCACCGCCTTGTCGTCGAGGAATTCGTAGAACAGCCCCATGGCGTTGGATCCGCCGCCGATGGCTGCGATGATGGTGTCGGGCAGACGGCCCTCGCCTTCCTGATCTGCCAGTTGGCTGCGCACTTCGCGCCCGATGATCGACTGGAAATCACGCACCATGGCGGGATAGGGATGCGGCCCCGCGACCGTGCCGATGCAGTAAAAGGTGTCGCGCACATTGGTCACCCAGTCGCGCAGCGCGTCGTTCATCGCGTCCTTGAGCGTGCCGCGCCCGCTAGTCACCGGCACCACCTCAGCCCCCAGAAGCCGCATGCGGAACACGTTTGGTGCCTGACGCTGCACGTCATGCGCGCCCATGTAGATCACGCATTTCAGCCCGAACTTTGCGCAGACGGTCGCCGTCGCCACACCGTGCTGGCCCGCGCCGGTTTCCGCGATGATCCGGGACTTGCCCATGCGGCGGGCCAGGATGATCTGGCCGAGCACGTTGTTGATCTTATGCGCACCGGTGTGGTTCAGCTCATCCCGCTTGAGGTAGATTTTTGCGCCGCCGAGATGCTCGCTTAGCCGTTCCGCATGATAGAGAGGCGAGGGCCGCCCGACGTAATGCGTCCACAGATCGTCCATCTCGGCCCAGAAGCTGGGATCAGTCTTGGCATATTCGTACCGCTCTTCAAGCTCAAGGATCAGCGGCATCAGCGTTTCGGAGACAAAGCGCCCGCCGAACTCTCCGAACCGGCCCTTTTCGTCGGGTCCGTTCATGAAGGAGTTGAAAAGATCGTCCATGGTCATCTCCCGCGCGGTGTCAGCCCTGTGATTATTGAGGAATCCAATCAAACGCCAGCCCTAGTTTCCCCCCGCCCCGCAACGGGATACCTTGCGCGCATGGAATCGGCTCTGGACTGGCACAGCGCGTTTGCCCTGCTCGACTGGCAGGTGGAACTGGGCGCGGACGAAGCGATCGGCGACACGCCGGTCGACCGCTTTGCGCTGGCCGAACAGCCCGTTGCCAAAACGCCAGCCCCCGCCCCCGAGCAGGTCGTTCAGCGCAAGGAGATCGACGCGGTCGAGGTCGCCCGTCAGGCCGCGACCGGCGCGACCGACCTCGGCGCGCTAAAGCAGGCCCTCGGGCAGTTCGAGCATTGCGAACTGAAGCGCGGCGCGAGATCGCTGGTCTTTGCCGACGGGCATCCGGCCGCGCGCGTGCTGATCCTGGGCGACGCGCCGGACCGCGAGGCGGACGGCAAGGGGCGACCTTTTGTCGGCCCTCTCGGGGATTTGCTGGACCGGATGCTGGCGGCGATAGATCTGAACCGCGCGTCCGAGGATGCGGCGACGGCGGTCTACCTCACCAACGTCCTGCCCTGGCGCCCCCCCCAGAACCGCGACCCGCAGCCCGAGGAAATCGCGATGCTGCTGCCCTTCGTGCAGCGCCACATCGACCTGGTGAACCCAGAATTTATCGTGCTGATGGGCAACATGGCCTGTGGTGCGGCGCTTGGTGAACAGGGGATCACGCGGCTGCGCGGCACGTGGGTCGAGGCCTTTGGCCGCCCCGCCCTGCCGATGTTTCATCCTGACCATTTGTTGCGCAACACCGTGGCCAAGCGGGATGCTTGGGCCGATTTGCTGTCGCTGAAGGCCCGGCTGGAAGAGAGGGGCGCCGGATGACGATCTGCATCACTTGTCCATCGGCTATATCCGCCGCGCTCCGCCGGACCTCTGGCCGGATTGTCCGCTGGGACTCTGCTCTGCCGGCCCATCTTATGGCAATGCCGGGGGGTACATGACCCGCGATTTCATCCCCCTGCGGATCGCCGTGCTGACGGTCTCCGACACCCGCACCCTGGCCGAGGACCGCTCGGGCGACACGCTGGCCGAGCGGATCGCGGGGGCGGATCATCATCTGGCTGCACGCATGATCACCACCGACGACCGGGGTCGTATCGGCGCACAGCTGCGCGCCTGGATCGCGGATCCCGACATCGACGCGATCATCAGCACCGGCGGCACCGGCTTGACCGGGCGCGATGTCACCGTCGAGGCGCACCGCGATGTCTATGAAAAGGAAATCGACGCCTTTTCCACCATATTCACCATCGTTTCGATGAAAAAAATCGGCACATCCGCGGTGCAGAGCCGCGCTACCGCCGGCGTCGCGGGCGGCACCTATCTATTCGCCTTGCCCGGCAGCCCCGGTGCCTGCAAGGATGCCTGGGACGAGATTTTGGTTCATCAATTCGATTATCGCCACAAGCCCTGCAACTTTGTCGAGATCATGCCGCGCCTGGACGAGCATTTGCGTCGGAAATAGCCGGGCGCAATTTTTCTGCGACGGAAAGTCGACGACCCTGCGTAATATTCATGTAACGGCCTCGTGGCTTGGCATCACTGAATGTCAGGTTAGGATGGCTCGCGCTGCGGCAGGGCCCTATTTGGAATGACAAAATGCGATTTCTGAGACATAGCCTGACGGGGCTCTTTCTTCTGGCCATCACGCTTGGCCTGCTGGTTTATGCCGGTGCCATGGTGCGGGACGCGATCGAGGCGCGGCTGTCGGAAGAACCTCGCATGCCCCGCGCCCGTGAGAGGGTCTTTGCCGTCAACGTGGTCGTGGCAGAGCCGGAGACGATCACACCCACCCTGACCGCCTTTGGCGAAATCCGCAGCCGTCGCACGCTGGAAATCCGCGCCTCGGCCACCGGAACCGTAGTCGAACTGGCCGAGAATTTCGAGGAAGGTGCCACCGTGACCGCCGGGCAGGTTTTGGCCCGGATCGATCCCGCGAACGCACAATCCGCGCTGGATCGCGCCGTGAACGATCTTCGCGACGCCGAAGTGGCCGCCGCGGACGCGGATCGCGCCGTCGCCATCGCCCGCGATCAGCTGATCGCGACGCAGGAACAGGCGAGCCTCCAGCAGCGGGCCTATGACCGCCAGGTCGATCTGCGCGAACGCGGGGTCGGCAGCGCCTCGGCGGTGGAGGCGGCGGAACTCACCGCCGCCGGGTCGCGTCAGTCGGTATTGAGCGCGCGCAACGCGCTGGCGCAGGCTGAAACGCGGGTCGAAACCACGGCCACGGCGCTCGACCGGACCCGGATCGCGCGGGACGAGGCGCAACGCGATGTCGACGACACCACCATTCGCGCCGAATTCGACGGCACCCTATCAGGGGTGAGCGCGGTCGCGGGCGGCCTCGTCACCGCGAACGAGCAGTTGGCGCAATTGATCGACGCCTCGGCGCTGGAGGTGGCCTTCCGCGTCTCCACCTCACAATATGCCCGTTTGCTGAATGATGCGGGAGAGGTGCTGCCCCTGCCGCTGAGTGTCATTCTCGACGTGCAGGGCGTCGCGCTGACGGCCGAAGGTACGATCACCCGTGACAGTGCCGCCGTGGGCGAAGGGCAGACGGGCCGGCTGGTCTTTGCTCGCCTCGACGCGCCGCGCGGGCTGAAACCCGGCGATTTCGTCACCGTCGCAATCACCGAGCCACCGCTGGACCGGATCACCCGGTTGCCCGCCACCGCCCTTGATGCCGCCGAGACCGTTCTGGTCATCGGTGAAGATGAGCGGCTGGAGCCGGTCAAGGTCACCCTCGAACGGCGGCAAGGCGACGACGTCTTGGTGCGGGGGCGGAACCTCGCCGGGCGCGAGGTCGTCGCGCAACGCTCCCCGCTGCTCGGCGCCGGAATCAAGGTGCGCGCGCTCAGCCCCACTCCGGACGAAAGCACCGCCACTGAACCCGCCCTTGTCGAGCTGACGCCGGAACGGCGCGAAAAGCTCAAGGCATTCGTCACCGCCAACAACCGCCTGACCGATGAGGTGAAGACCCGGATGCTGGCGCAGCTGGACGCGGACCGCGTGCCCACTACGATGGTAGAGCGGCTCGAATCCCGGATGGGGGGCTGATCCATGGCGACGAAGCTGAAACCGGGCCGCGGAATCCTGTCCTATTTCACCCGGCACAGGACGGCAGCCAACCTGCTGCTCGTCGTTCTGATTGTTGTCGGCGTCACTTCTGTTCCGCGTATGCGGGCGCAATATTTCCCCGATATCGTGACCGACAACATCAGCGTCTCGGTCCAGTGGGACGGTGCGGGCGCGGAAGATATCGATGCTGCCATCGTGCAGACCCTCGAACCAGTAATGCTGGCCATCGACGGTGTGGAAAGCTCTGAAAGCTCATCGCGTGAGGGCAGCGCGAGCATGTCGCTGGAATTCGAGCCAGGCTGGAATATGTCCCAGGCCGCCGATGATGTGCAATCGGCGATAGATGCGATCAACACCCTGCCCGACGCCGCCGAGGACCCCCAGATCCGGCGCGGCGGCTGGCGCGACCGTGTCACGGACGTGGTCATCACCGGCCCGGTGGACACCACTCAACTGGGCCGTTTCGCGGATGAATTCGTCACCCGCCTCTTTGCCGAAGGTGTCACCCGCACCACGATTCAGGGCGTCGCGGCTGCGCAAACCGTGATCGAGGTGCCCTCGGTCAACCTGATCGCGCATGACCTCAGCATGGCCGAGATCGCGACCGCCATCGCCGCCGAGGTCGACGCAGACCCCGCCGGCAGCATCACCGGGGCGAATGCGCGTGTGCGCACGGGGGTCGAGAAACGCTCTGCCGATCAGATTGCGGGGATCGTGCTGCGCTCAAACCCCGATGGATCGGCCCTGACCATCGGCGATGTCTCCACCATCCGGGTCGAGGGCGCGGATCGGTTGCAGGGCTACTTTGTCGGCGAGGACCCCGCGATTTCGATCCGGGTCGACCGCTCGCAACAGGGCGATGCGATCAAGATACAGGCGCAGGTCGAAAAGGTCGCGGCGGAGATGGAGCCGACGCTGCCCGAGGGCTCCTCCATCGATCTGATCCGGACACGGGCCGAACAGATCACCGGCCGCCTCGATATCCTGCTCGACAACGGGTTAATGGGGCTGGGCCTCGTCGTGATCCTGCTGTTCCTCTTCCTCAACGCCCGCACGGCGATCTGGGTCGCTGCCGGGATCCCGGTGTCGATGCTGACCGCCATTGCGCTGATGTACATGTCCGGCCTGACGCTGAATATGATCTCGCTCTTCGCGCTGATCATCACCACGGGCATTGTCGTGGATGACGCCATCGTGGTGGGCGAACACGCCGACGCGCGCCTGCGCCGCTACGGCGAAAGCCCGGTGGTCGCCGCCGAGAACGCCGCGAAACGCATGGCGCTGCCCGTCTTTTCCGCGACGCTGACCACGGTGATCGCCTTTTTCGGCCTGACGGCGATTGGCGGGCGCTTCGGGGACATGATCTCGGACATTCCGTTTACCGTCATTGCGGTGCTGCTGGCCTCGCTGGTGGAATGTTTCCTGATCCTGCCGCATCACATGTCACGTGCGTTGATCCATTCGGGTCGCGATCACTGGTACGACTACCCCTCACGGGTCTTTAATCGCGGCTTTGACCGGGTCAGCACCAATCTCTTCCGTCCCTTTACCGCCGCCGTGATCTGGGCGCGCTACCCTGTGCTGGCGCTTGTGACGGTCGCGCTGGCTTCGCAGGCGGCCCTGCTGGTGCGCGGCGATGTGCCTTGGCGGTTCTTCAACTCGCCCGAGCAGCCCTCCATCAGCGGCAATTTCATGATGGCCGAAGGCGCATCCCGCGAAGACACCCTCGCCCAGCTTCGCATGCTGCAAGAGGCTGTGACGACCGTGGGCGCGCAATACGAGGGTGAGCATGGCCGCAACCCCGTCGACTATGCCATCGCGCAGATCGGCGGCGCATCAGGTCGGGGTCTGTCGGGCGCGGACACAAAGGACGCCGACCTGCTGGGCGGAATCTCGGTCGAATTGATTGAGCCGGATGACCGACCCTACTCCAGCTTTGCCTTCCTCAGCGATCTGCAGGACAACGTGGAGCGGCACCCCCTGCTGGAAGAGCTGAGCTTTCGCGGTTGGCGATCCGGCCCCGGCGGCGATGCGCTGGATGTCCAGTTCTATGGCGCCACGTCCGAGACGCTGAAAGCCGCAAGCGAAGCGTTGAAACAGGCGCTTCTACGCTTTCCCGAAGTTTCGGCGGTGGAGGACAACCTCGCCTACGACAAGGAAGAGCTGATCCTCGAACTCACGCCGCAGGGCCAGGCTCTGGGCTTTACCATCGACACACTTGGCCGCGTGCTGCGCAACCGTCTGAACGGGATCGAGGCCGCAACCTATCCTGACGGACCGCGCAGCGCCTCGATCCGGGTGGAGTTGCCGAGCGGAGAGTTGACCGCCGATTTCCTCGAACGCACCCAGATGCGCACGGCTTCGGGCGGGTATGTCCCGCTGGCTGACATCGTGCGCGTCGACCGGCGCACCGGCTTTTCCACGATCCGGCGCGAGAACGGGCTGCGGCTGATTTCCGTCACCGGCGACATATCCGAGGACGACCCCGCCCGCGCCGCCGAAATCACCAAGGCCCTGCAGGAGGAGATCCTGCCCACCGTCGCCAGCGAACATCAGGGCGACTGGCGCATCTCGGGGTTGAGCGAGCAGGAGAACGATTTCCTGTCCGACGCGCGCACCGGCCTCATCCTCGTGCTCGTCGGGATTTTCCTCGTCCTCGCCTGGGTCTTTTCCAGTTGGAGCCGCCCGCTGGTCGTCATGGCGATCATCCCCTTCGGGTTGGTGGGCACGATCTACGGTCACAACCTATGGGATGTGCCTCTGTCGATGTTCACGGTCGTCGGGCTGCTCGGCATGACCGGGATCATCATCAACGATTCCATCGTGCTGGTGACGACCATCGACGAATACGCGGCAGAGCGTGGGTTGGTGCCGTCCATCATCGACGGAACGGCGGACCGGCTGCGCCCGGTGATGCTGACGACGCTGACCACGGTTCTGGGGCTGGCACCGCTGCTCTTCGAGCAATCGAGCCAGGCGCAGTTCCTGCGACCCACGGTCATTACGCTGGTCTACGGGCTCGGGTTTGGCATGATACTGGTGCTGATGATCGTCCCGGCGCTGATCGCGGTGCAAGATGACATCGGACGATTGATGCGAGCATGGCGGCGCGGTCTGCGCGCGCGTCGGGCCAGCGGTATGCGCGGCGTCACAATCGTCGCGACTGCGCTGATCCTCGGTTGGCTGGCGCTGAGCCTCGGCTGGACCCTCTGGACCGGCGCACTGATCGAACCGCTCGCAGCGCTGATGCCGGGCCTCGCCGGGGACGCGCCGATGTCGGCGGCCTTGTTGCTCTTTTTCATCGGGGTCGCGTTGATCCTGCTGCCGGTCTACGCGGTCTCGGCACTGGCCTACCAGATCGCCAAACGCCGTCGCACCACAGCTTAACGGCCCGATTAACGGCCCGAGCAGCCCCGTATATCCACCGCCTTTTGTGGTCCGAGCACGGTCAAGCGAACGCCGGACCGGTCGAGCATCATCGGCCCGCCGTTCATCTGCATCATCTCGGTTTCCGCGATCAGCCGCCCGCCTTCGCGGTGCGTTGCCGCCTCGGACACCCAGATCGCGGGATCGGCGGTTTCGACAACCACCACCTCATCCGCAGCGAGTTGCGGGATCTCGATCTCGGCCCGTAGCGTCACGGATTTCGCCCCCGGCGTGATCTGGCACGTCACCTGCCCCACGCCCGCTTCGCGCCGCTCATAGGGGCGGTCGGCCAATGCGGCGGCAATGGCGGGCACGGGTCGCCCCCCGGCGGGCAGCGCGACCTGATCGAACGCCACGAACATCGGCACGCAGATGTCCGAGCAGATCCCGAACTGAAGCTCACCGTCCAGCGCGACCGCACCAGTGCCCGCCGAGGTCACACGCAGCGGCAAGACCAGCCGGTCATGATAGCCGATGGAGCGCATGCCGTTCTGCCAGAATACTTCGGGGCGCGGCCAGATCACCTGCACGCCGCGCACGTTAGTCGATCCGTTCCAGTTGAAAACCGGCGGGACGCCCGCGTCACCGGGCGCGCGCCAATAGGTCTTCCATCCTTCGGCCATGGTGACTTCGACGGCGGCCATGTGACTCCCGTCGGCTTGCCGCCAGCCGGGCAAAAGGCGGACAGCGACATTGTCGGCATAGGGGTTCGCGCCCAGAGGCGATGCGGCAAGCATGCCCGCGAAGGTTCCAAAGAGACCGAACCGCTTGAGGAAGGAGTGTAATTTCATAGTATTCAGAGATGCCCAAAGCCATGGCCAAAGCCAACTCACGTTCCAGAGAGTCGCGAAACTATGTGGCGACACGTTGAAACCGGGTGACTTCTGTCACAAGTTAACCCTACCTGACACTGATTGTCACAACGTTACCGACTGGCGGACCAAGGCATTGCAACCGACCACCAAATTAGCCGGAAAAGTCCTGATCGCCATGCCCGACATGGGCGATGAGCGATTCGACCGCAGCGTGATCCTGCTGTGCGCCCACACCGATGAGGGCGCCATGGGGCTGATGGTGAACATGCCGACCGACGATATTTCGCTGGAGGATCTGGCACAACAGCTGGAACTCGACGCGGACCCAGGCATGACGGACCATCCGATTTATGTCGGCGGCCCGGTCGAACAAGAACGCGGTTTTGTGCTGCATACCGCCGATTACGCCAGCCCGATCTCGACCCTCAGGGTGACGCCGGACATCGGCATGACCGGCACACTGGACGTGCTGGAGGACCTGGCCGAGGGCACCGGCCCGGCCACCGTGCTGATCTGCCTCGGCTATTGTGGCTGGGGGCCGGGACAGTTGGAAAGCGAGATCGCGCAGAACGCCTGGCTCGTCGGACGGGCGCCGATGAAGCTGATCTTTGGCACCGCGGACGAGCAGAAATGGGAAGCGGCGCTGGCGATCGAGAAGATTTCAGCCCTCAGCCTGTCTTCGACCGCCGGGCACGCCTGAGACCCTTAGCCCGGTGATCACCACGCATTTTGCGCGACAATGCGACCGGCCTTCAGTCCGGGCGCGGCGCGGCGGCGCGGCGAAGTCGGTCGTTGATCGCGACGCCCAGCCCGACCTCGGGCACCGGTGCCACGGCGATGTGAGCGACCCGCCGTTCATCCAGCGTATGGAAATGACGGAACAGGTTGGCGGCTGCCTCGGCCAGATCGCCACGCACCGATAGGTTGAGGTCGCAGGCCATCGCACCGAATCCCAGCAGAACCTCGCCCTCCTGCACGCTGCGCGCCTCCAGCCGCACTCGCCCCCTCGGCGCGTAGTGGGAGCTTAACTGGCCGGGTGCCGAGATCGCCGCGCCTTCCTTGCGCTGTTCGGGGCGATAGCCCAGCACACGCGCCAGATCCTCGGTCGCAACTCCACCTGCCCGCAGGATGATGGCGCGTCCCGCGTCAAAGCCGACGATAGTGCTTTCCACGCCGACCACGCAGGCCCCGCCGTCGAGCACGGCATCGATCCGGCCCGCCAATCCCGCCATCACATGCTCAGCCGTCGTCGGACTGATCCGGCCCGAGGGGTTGGCGGAGGGCGCGGCAAGGCCGCCGCCGAATGCCCGCAAGAGCGCGCGCGCAACGGGGTGAGCCGGCAGCCGGACCGCCAGCGTCGACAGGCCCGCCGAAACCAGCGGCGAGACCGGCGCGCCGGACTTCATCGGCAGGACGAGCGTCAGCGGTCCGGGCCAGAACGCCGCTGCCAACGCCCCTGCCTCGCAGGACACCTCGACCAGCGGATCCAGCGCCGCGCGGTCGGCCACATGCACGATCAGCGGGTTGAAACTGGGTCGCGCCTTGGCCGTGTAGATCGCCGCAACAGCGCGGTCGTCTGCCGCGTTTCCCGCCAGGCCATAGACTGTCTCGGTCGGAATCGCGACCAGCCCGCCAGCGCGCAGCAACGCGGCGGCGCGGGCGTATCCGGCGTCGGTCGGCGGTAAAAGCACTGTCATCTCGGGCCTTTCCGTGACGCTGCGTTTGAGTTGCGGGTTTTCAGGCGGCGACTAGTCTTTCCGCGCAAAGATGTGCATAGAAGAGGCCGTGCGGCTTGCCAAGAACCCACATGAGCCAAGGAGGATCCCAATGCCCTATCGTTCCCCCGTTGCGGAATACAAATTCGTTCTGGCCCATGTGGTCGGGTTCGAAGACGTGTCATCGACCGAAACATTTGCCGAGGCCACCCCTGACACGGTCGATGCGATCCTGACCGAGGTCGGCAAGCTGGCCGAAGACAAGCTGGCCCCACTCAATCGCAACGGCGATCTCTACCCGGCCCAGCTAGAGAACGGCGTCGTCCGGACCTCCAAAGGATTTGCGGATGGGTATGCTGCAATCGCAGAGGGCGGCTGGATCGGCCTGTCCGCCCCCGCCGATCATGGTGGCATGGGCTTGCCGCTGACCCTGACCTGCGCCGTCAACGATATCTTTTCGGGGGCCAACATGGCGCTCGGCCTCAACCCGCTGCTGACCCAGGGCCAGATCGAGGCGCTGGAGCATCACGCGCCCGATTGGATGAAAGAGCTTTACCTGCCGAAACTGATATCCGGCGAATGGAACGGCACGATGAACCTGACCGAACCGCAGGCCGGATCGGACGTCGGCGCGCTGTCCACCAAGGCCGTGCCGAACGGTGATGGAAGCTACGCGATCTCGGGACAAAAGATCTTTATCTCGTGGGGCGATCACGATCTGGGCGGCAATGTCTGTCACGCCGTGCTGGCCCGCCTGCCTGATGCCGCGCCGGGGACGCGAGGCATCAGCCTGTTCATGGTGCCGAAATATATCCCGAACGAGGACGGCTCTCTCGGCGATTTGAATGCGCTGCGGGTTGTGTCGCTGGAGCACAAGATGGGGATCCACGGCTCTCCGACCTGCGTGATGGAATATACGGATGCGACCGGCTGGCTGATTGGCGAAGAAGACAAGGGCATGGCCGCGATGTTCACCATGATGAACAACGCGCGCCTTGCGGTCGGCATGCAGGGTATCGGCATTGCCGACGGCGCCCTGCAGCATGCGCAGGCCTATGCGCTGGATCGCAAGCAGGGTCGCACACCCTTGCACGGAACGCCGGAAAACACCGGCGCGATCGTCGATCATGCGGATGTGCGCCGGATGCTGGCCACGATGAAGGCCGACACCTTTGCCGCCCGCGCCATCGCGCTCGCCTGTGGTGTGGCGCTGGATATGTCCAAGGCCACCGGCGACAAGGGCTGGGAAGCGCGCGGCGCCTTTCTGACCCCCATCGCCAAGACCTTCGGCACCGAGGTCGGCATCAGTGTCGCCGAGCTTGGTGTGCAGGTGCACGGCGGTATGGGCTTCATCGAAGAGACTGGCGCGGCGCAATTCAGTCGCGATGTCCGCGTGACCGCAATCTACGAGGGCACCAACGGCATTCAGGCGATGGACATGGTCGCGCGCAAGATGATGGACGGCGGCGAGATGGCGAATACCCTTATCGATGAGATCGAGAGCTTTGCCGAGACCGCCCGCAGCGACCTGCCCGACCTGGGGGGCGCCGTCTGGAACGCCGCCGAAACCCTGCGCGAAGCAACCGAATGGATGACCGAACAGGGCGCGCTGAACGACCGCTTTGCCGGCGCGATTCCCTACGTGATGGGATTTGCCCGCGTGCTGGGCGCGCATTATCATCTGCGCGCCGCCATGGCCGAAGGCGGTGAGGGACCCAGAACCCGTTTGGCGAAATTCTATATTACCCGCCTATTGCCAGAGCACGTGGGACATCTTGCCCACGCGACCTGCGGCGCGGATGATCTTTATGCATTAACGACCGAGGATTTGACAGCTTGAGCCCTTCTGACCACGCCCCGTTGAAGTTTCATTGGCCTGACGTTCCCGAACCCGGCGAGGCGGTGGAAATCGCCGATGGCGTCCTGTGGATGGCCATGCCACTGGATTCGCCGCTAAAATGGATCAACGTGGTCGCGCTGGATGATGGCGACAGCTGGACGCTGGTCGATACCGGGACGCACACCAAGCGGTCCGTCGGGTATTGGGAATTGAACCTGTCCGGCCCGCTGAAAGGCAAACCCGTCAGTCGGGTGATCAGCACCCATCACCACCCCGACCACGTCGGCATGGTCGGATGGTTCATGCAAAAGCACGGCGCGGAACACTGGGCGTCACGCACATGCTACCTGTTGTCACGCATGCTGGTGCTGGATGTGGAGGACCGCCCCACAGAGGCCGCCATCCGCTACTGGACGCGGGCCGGGATGCCCGCCGAACGCCTCGCGCAGCGGATGCAGGAACGACCCTATAATTTTTCCGATGTCGTCCACTATATCCCGACCGGGCACATTCGTATCCAGCAGGGCGAAATCATTCGCGCCGGTGGCCGCGACTGGGACATCCACATGGGCAATGGCCACGCAGCCGAGCATGTGACCATGTGGTCGCGGGATGACAATCTGGTCATCGCCGGCGACCAGATCCTGCCCACGATCAGCCCCAACATCGGCGTGCAACCCGCCGAGCCAGAGGCCGACCCGCTGGCCGAATGGCTGGAGGCCTGCGAGCGGCTGAAACCGTTGGCGCGCGAGGATCACGTGGTGATCGGCGGGCACAAGCTGCCCTTTACCGGCCTGCCGCGGCGCATGACCGATCTGATCGCCAATCATCACACCGGGCTGAACCGGCTCATGGACCACATCAGCGAACCCAAAACGGCGGTGCAATGCTTCTCGCCGCTTTTCAAGCGCGAGATCGTTGATTCGATCTACGGTCTGGCGATGGTCGAAGCTTATGCGCACCTTCAGCACCTCTATAAGATCGGCCGCGCGAGCCGAACTCTGAACGACGACGGTGCTTATCTTTGGCAGGCCATATGATGGATAACGAAATCGCAACATCCGCCGAAGCGCAGGAGAGCGACGCCCTGCCCCGCCGCCACGAGGCGTTGCGGGACGGCGCGGACGCCCTGCCCACCCATGTCACCGTCAAGTCGAACAAGAACAAAAGCCCCGCCGAATGGGCCTATGAACGACTCGTCCTTTACATCCAGACCTTCGAAGAAGGGCTGGATGGCGATCACGAAGTCGCCATGGGGTTTGTCGGCGGGGAGGCCGGCGTTCTGCGCATTCAGGGCATGGGGTATTTCGACCCCGACGTGTTGACCTTCTACGGCGAGGATCGCAATGGGGCCAAGACGCAGCTGATCCAGCACGTCAGCCAATTGTCCGTCACCCTGCGCGCCATGCCAAAGGTGTCACCCTTGAAGGAACCCAACCGGATTGGGTTCCGTTTGCGACGCGATCTGGAAAAGTCGACGCACCCCGAGACGGAGTCGTGACACCACAAACCAAATCCGCTAACCAATCCGCGGATGATTTTTACAAAGGACGTGGACATGGCCGATCACAAACAAGGTGAGATGGACACTACCGTGCAGGAAAAGACCTTTGAGGGCTTTGTGAAGGCCTCGACTTGGGTGGCGGGCATCAGCATCGGCATTCTGATCTTCCTTGCACTCTTCAACACCTGATTTGATCACGGGCGACGTTGCCGCCACACACGGGAGACGACGATGAAACGCCTGGTCCTTGCACTTGCCGCAGTTGCGCTGCTGGCTGGATGTGCCGCGAACCCCAATGTGGTGCCGCCCGAGCAATTGGCCACGCTGGCTTACAAGAACACCGGGCCGGTCAACCTCAAGTTATATACAGTGATCAACCGGCGTAGCGGCTCGGGCGGCCATACCGCCCTTGGCGTCAACGCATCGGAGCGGGTTCTCTTTGATCCAGCCGGGAAATTCGAGGCGGAGGGCTATGTCCGTTCGGGCGACGTAATTTACAGCTTTGATCCCAAGGTTGAGAAATCTTTTACCAGCGCGCATGCCAGATCGACCTACCTGGTACGTGAACAGACCATCCCTGTAACACCCGAGGTTGCAGAGCAGGCTTTGCGCCTGGTCAAGGCCAATGGTGCGGTGAGCAATGCCATGTGCGCCCAAAGTACATCGCAGATTCTGTCGCGTCTGCCGGGTTTTCAGACGATCCGGCCAACGATGTTCCCCAGGGCGCTGGAGGCACAGCTCGTCTCCCATCCCGGCGTGAAAACGGTCACCCACATAGAGGACGACTGACCGCGCTAGCCCAGCAGCCAGAGCAATCCGTAAAGCCCACCCAAGCCGCACATGATCCCGAGGATCACCCGTCCGGTTGCGACGCTGACGATCAGTGCAATGATGGCCGCGCCCAGACGGGCGGGGTCCAGCTCACCCCCGTTTGCGGCGGGCCAGACCACCAGCGGTGTGACCAACGCGGGCAGAACCGCAACGGCCGTGTAGCGCAGATGGCGCAGAACCCATGGGGGCAATTCCTTGTCCCCGATCACGCCGAGAAACGCGAATCGCAGGCCAAAGCTGCCGATGCCGAGCGCCAGGATGACCAGCCAGAGTTCCGCAGTCTCGCTCATGTTTGCACGCCCGGCCCGCGCCGTTCCAGCCAGAGCTCCGCCTGTGCCCCTGCCATCATCCCCAACGATGCCGAGACCATCAGGCCCAGGTTCAACGGCAGCCCCGTCAGGAACAACGACGCCGTGACCGCCACACAGGCCGCGAGAAGGTGGGGCACGCTGCGCAGCATCGGCGCGACCATCGCGATAAACGTGATCGGAAGCGCGAAGTCGAGGGCATATTCCGGCGGAATGGTGTTCCCGATCAGCGCGCCGACCACCGTGAACACGTACCAGAACGGGCAGATCGGGGTCACGCTGCCAAAGAAATAGGCGACTTTCTGCGGCAGGCTCCAGTCGGGTTCCTTTTCGTAGGTCGCGACGGACAACGCGTAGCTCTGATCAACCGTAAGATAGGCGATCAATGCGCGTTGCCAGAGCGGCGCGGCCCCCAGATGCGCGGTCAGCGACGCCGAATACATCGCCATCCGCAGGTTCACCGCCAGGGCCGAGAGGATCACGATAATTGTCGGTGCATTGTCCTGTAGCAATTGCACCGCCGCGAATTGCGACGCGCCCGCGATCACCATTATGGAAAAGCTGAGCGCCTCAAAAACGTTCAGTCCCGCCTCTGTCGCGACCACGCCGAACAATAGCGAGAAAGGCGCAATCACCAAAAGAAATGGCAGCCCATCGCGGACGCCGCGCCAATAAGGCGAATAGAGAGTGGAGGACATCAAAGAAAGCTCTTAGAAAGACGGCACCTATATGACTACGCCCCGATTGGACCCGATGCAATCATCCTGCCCGCCCCTCGCTTTTACCGACCATCGCCATTCGCGCCCGTGCCCTCAATGTCAGTCGCCTGTGACAGCATCGCTATGAGGGCACCGCCGACAGTCATTCTTGCCGGGGGCGCATCGCGGCGGATGGGAGGCCGGGACAAGGGGCTGGCCCTGCTCGCCGGACGTCCGTTGCTGGCCCATGTCATCGACCGGATCGCTCCGCAGTGCGAAGACCTCGCGCTGAACAGCAATGCGGATGCGCGGACGATGGCGCAATTCGGGCTGACCCTTTTGCCAGACAGGACTGCGGGGCGACCGGGCCCCTTGGCCGGAATATTGGCGGCGATGGACTGGGCCGACACCCTCGGCGCGGTACAGGTCGTCACCCTGCCCGGCGATACGCCTTTCGTGCCACTGGACCTGATTCCCCGCCTTTTGCTGGCAGCAGAGGACGTACCACCCACCGTTCCCATCATCGCGCAAAGCGCAGAGCGGGCGCACCCTGTCGTGGGGCTGTGGCCGGTATCGCTGCGCGACGACCTGGCGGCTGCCTTGGCGGGGGGGACGCGGCGGGTTCTCGACTGGGCCCTGGACAAACACGCGCACAGCGTGGCGTTTCCCGCAACCTCGCCCGACATGTTTTTCAACGTCAACACAGCCGAAGACCTGGACGAGGCCGCGCGCTGGATCGGCGGCGCTTCGTGAAGGTGTTCGGCGTGGCTGGCTGGAAAAATTCCGGTAAGACGCATCTCGTGGAACGGTTGTTGGCGGAGTTCACCGTACAGGGTCTGCGGGTTTCCACCATCAAACATGCGCATCATCAAGTCGATCTGGACCAACCCGGCAAGGACAGCCATCGCCACCGCACGGCGGGCGCAGAAGAGGTCATGGTCGTCTCAGGAGCCAGATGGGCGCTGATGCACGAATTGCGCAAAGAGCCGGAGCCGACGCTGGACGAGCTGCTGGCAAAGATGACGACAGTTGATCTGGTTCTTGTCGAAGGGTTCAAGACCGGCCCGCACCCCAAGATAGAAGTCAATCGCGCCGGGACCGGGCAGCCCCTGCTTGCGCTCGACGATCCGTCCATTCGCGCCGTGGCCACGGATACACCCGAGGTCTACGCACTGGACCGCCCGGTCCTGCAGTTGGATGATACGACAGCCATCGCGGCGCTGATCCGGGCTGAACTGAGGCTTTAGGCCCCAAGGCGATCAGTTAAAGACCCCAGCGACCCGTCCCAGTAACATAAACGCGCGGGCCGTCCGGGTTTCGGCGAGGGAGGAGACCTCCTGATCCGTCGCTTCCGTCACGAAGTCGACAACCATTTGATCGTAGCGTCGCAGGAAATCGTGGGCGGCCTCGCGAAAGATCGGATCCTGACGCATCCGGCCCGCCGTGAGCGCCAGAGAGGATCGGTCGCGAATGCCGCCAAGCGCCGCGATGGCGCGCCCACGCTCACCCTCGGCAAAGCGACGCCAAAGCTCGGGCCGGGACATGTCGGGGCGCAGGTCGTCCATGTAGATCCCGTCCTGGCTAAGCAGGGTCAGGACATCCTGCGCGGCCTGGATCAGATTGGCGGTCGAGCGATCCTTCAACGCGTGACGCAGTGCGGCAAAGCCTTCTTCGTCCTCCGCCGTCTCGGGAAAGTTCAGCGCGCGAACGACCGTTGCGCGCGGCAGGGGCGTCGCCTCGGGTTCGGGATCGTGGACCAGCGGCAAGGCGGCCTGCTCATCCTCGATCCGGGGCGGCGTTGCCTGCACCAGCTCACGCGTCGCCGGGTCGTTCGTGCGCGTTGAGTGAAACGTGGCGAGTGTCGTCTCGGTCTTGCGTTGCGCGGCGGCAATCTCATCCAGTTTCCGCGCGATGGACGCATCCCCCGCCCGGCCCTGCCCTTTTTGGACTTCGGCCAGATAACTTTCGCGAATCGCGTCGATGGCAACCTGCAACCGGCGGCTTTCCTCGCGGATCACGCGCCCGGAGCGTGCGGCGGTGGCCGCCACCCAGAACATCGCGACCGGCAGGAAGATCGCCATCAGCACCATCACAAAGGTCAACGGATCATAGGCCTCTGCCCCCCCCTCGCGTCCGCCTCCAAGCACGAGAAAGAACACCGCCGCGCCGATCAGCCACAGGATCGAAACGACGATGGCGATGACTTCGGCGACGCTGATCCCGTCCCGCGTGGATCGGCCGTAGATGCCGATCGGGGTCGGACGCGGGTCGGGACGTTCGGTCATCACGGTTTTTCCGATGCTGGGCGCGGCGCGCGGCCGCTCAACTGTAGTCGATCTTGAGAATTTCGTAGGATTTGTCGCCACCCGGGGTGCGCACCTCGACGGAATCGCCTTCATCCTTGCCGATCAGCGCGCGGGCAATCGGGGATTTGACGTTGAGCATCCCCTTTTCGATGTTAGCCTCGTATTCGCCGACAATCTGCCAGACCTTTTCCTCGTCCGTATCCTCATCGACCAGCGTCACGCGCGCGCCGAACTTCACCGTGCCGGACAGGGTCTTGGGGTCGATCACCTCGGCCAGCGAAATGGCGCCTTCCAGCTCCTTGATACGGCCTTCGATAAAGGACTGCTTTTCGCGAGCGGAATGATATTCGGCGTTCTCTGAAAGGTCCCCGAGCGCGCGCGCCTCGGCAATCGCCTGAATGATTGCCGGGCGCTCGACGGACTTCAGGTGCTTCAGCTCGCTCTCAAGGGCGACGAAACCTTCGCGGGTCATCGGAATTTTTTCCATCTGGTCCTCCACGGCAATGACGAAGGGGCCCCGGTCCAAGGCCCCTTCCCGCTAAATTCAGGTTACTTTAACTCACCTAAACAGATAGGGGAATGCAAGTAAAATGCCCTTTAACTCTGGTCCGACGCGACCTCCCATTCGATGCCATCGCCGTCGTGAAAATAGAACCGTCGACCAGGCGCGTAGTCGGCGTGATTGGTGGGTTTGAACCCGGCGGATTCGACCCGTCTTTCGACCGCGCCGATATCTTCTTGTGTGAACACGGCCAAGTGGTTGAGCATCCCGATTGTCCGGTAGCTCTCCAGTGCGCTCCGCTCACTTTCTCCGAAGGAGAACAGCGCGACATAGCTGTCTTCGGTGCCGACGTGGACCGTGTAACCTGTCTGCATCGCCGCACCCTGCCAACGGACATGCCAGTTGAACACGTCAACCAGCCAGGCGGCGGTCTCCCTGGAATCCGAGACAGTGATATTCGCGTGTTCCAATCGGATCATGAGTTTTCCTTTCCGAGGTGATCCCCTTTAAGCTAATCTCTCAACCTAGCTTTAGGTCAAAGGAAAACCTTTTATGCAAACCAAAGGCTTACCAATAAGCGCGCTATCACGACGCACCGGATTGGCCCCCTCTGCCATCCGATATTACGAGGATCAGGGATTGGTCACGCCCGGACGTGGTCCAGGCGGGCAGCGTCAGTTCGAACGCGCTGACATCCGCCGGTTGAGCTTTGTCATGATCGCCCAGCAACTAGGTTACAGCATTGCGGAGATTCGAGAACAGCTCGCCTCTCTTCCCAGCGGGCGGACGCCCACGGCCTCGGATTGGCGCCGCATGTCGGAACGCTACCGCGCCTCGCTGGACCAACGAATCGCGACCCTGGAAAAGCTGCGCGACCACCTCGACGGCTGCATAGGATGCGGATGTCTGTCGCTGGAACGCTGCCGTTTATACAACCCTGAGGATCGCGCCGCACGCCGCGGCAGCGGACCGCGTTATCTGATGGGCGATTCACCGGAAAACGAGGAAAAGGCGCGACAAGTCATCCCGTGACCCTATTTTAGTGAGAGGACGCGATTGACCCTTTGCACTGCCACACGATAATCACTGGGTAACATTATTACGCAAATAACCCCCGGGGGGAGAGGATTCGACATGACCGATACGCAGCGCGAGACGATGGAGTATGACGTGGTCATCGTGGGCGCAGGCCCTGCGGGCCTGTCTGCAGCGATCCGCCTCAAGCAGCTGGATGCCGATTTGGACGTCGTGGTGCTGGAAAAAGGCTCCGAGGTCGGAGCGCATATCCTGTCCGGCGCGGTCCTCGATCCTTGCGGGCTCGACGCGCTGATCCCCGACTGGAAGGACAAGGGCGCGCCCCTCACTGTCCCCGTCAAGGAGGACAACTTCTATTTGCTGGGCGAGGCAGGCAAACTGCGGGTCCCCAACTTTCCCATGCCGCCACTTATGAACAACCACGGCAATTACATCGTCTCAATGGGCAATGTCTGCCGCTGGATGGCCGAACAGGCCGAGGAGCTGGGGGTCGAGATCTTTCCCGGCATGGCTTGTTCGGAGCTGGTGTACGGCGAAAACGGCACGATCAAGGGTGTCGTCGCCGGTGAATTTGGCCGCAATCCCGACGGCACCGAGGGGCCGGGCTACGAACCCGGCATGGAGCTGCACGGCAAATACGTCTTTCTCGGGGAAGGCGTGCGCGGCTCCCTGTCCAAGCAGGTGATCGACCGCTACGGGCTCGACGAGGGCAAGCAGCCGCAGAAGTACGGTCTCGGCATGAAGGAGATCTGGGAGATCGACCCGGCCAAGCACAAGCCGGGAACGGTTACGCATACCATGGGCTGGCCCCTGGGCAGCAACGCCGGCGGCGGGTCCTTTATATACCACCTTGATAACAATCAGGTTTTTGTGGGCTTTGTGGTACACCTGAACTACAAGAACCCCTACCTTTTCCCCTACATGGAATTTCAGCGCCTGAAGCATCACCCGCTGATCGCCGACCTTCTCGAAGGCGGTAAGCGTGTCGCATACGGCGCGCGGGCGATCACCGAGGGTGGTTATCAGTCGATGCCCCAGATGGTCGCGCCGGGCGTCGCACTGCTGGGCTGTTCGGTCGGTATGGTCAATGTGCCCCGGATCAAGGGCAACCATAACGCCATGCTGTCGGGTAAATCCGCCGCCGAAGCGGCCCACAAGGCGATCAAGGCCGGACGTGCCGGAGACGAGCTGCACGATTACGAAGTCGAGGTCCGCAAGGGGCCGATCGGCAAGGACCTGAAGAAGGTTCGCAACGTCAAGCCGTTGTGGTCGAACTACGGGCTGCTGCCCTCGCTGGCGCTTGGCGGGATGGACATGTGGACCAACACCTTCGGCTTTTCGCTGCTCGGGACGCTAAAGCATGGCAAGACCGATGCCGCCGCCACCGAAAAAGCCGAAAAGCATACGCCCATCGACTATCCCAAACCGGATGGCAAGCTGTCGTTTGATCGTCTGACCAATGTCAGCTTCTCGATGACCAACCACGAGGAAAACCAGCCGGCACATTTGACGCTGAAGGATCCTGATGTGCCCGTGACCGTCGGTCTGGCCGAATATGCTGGACCGTCCTCTCGCTATTGTCCGGCAGGCGTTTACGAATTTGTCGAGGAAGAGGGCAAGGCACCCCGTTTCGTCATCAACTTCCAGAACTGCGTCCACTGCAAGACCTGCGACATCAAGGACCCGCCGCAGAACATCGTTTGGACCACACCCCAAGGTGGTGACGGGCCGAATTACCCCAACATGTAAGCGGACTGTCGCCGCGCCTGTCATGGAACGGCCACATTTGATAAAAAAGCGGGGCAAGTATTTCTTGCCCCGCATTGCGTTCGCGGACAGGCTTCCTCTACGCTCATCTCACCCTAATACAGGCGAGGGACGGTATGACGAAGGCAAGACTCTTGCGCGCCATAACCTTGGCGGCGGCGGTCACTGCGGTGGCAGGACCGGTAATCTCGGGAAATTCCGGTGATTATCTCGCGGCCCGGCAGGCGCGGTTGACCAGCGATTTCGATGCGGCGGTGTATTACTATGTCCGCGCTTTGGGCGATGATCCACGCAATCCGCAGCTTTTGGAGGGGGCGGCGCTGTCGCAACTTTCAGCCGGGGATTTGCCGCGTGCGATTGCCGTGGCCACCCGGATGCAGGACGCCGGGATCGCCAGTCAGATCGCCCAGGCCATCCTGTCTGCCGATGAGTTCCAGCGCGGCGACTATCAGGCGATCCTCGACCGGGTCGCCGAGGATCATGGCGTCGGTCCGCTGGTGGATGGGCTAATGGCCGCCTGGGCCCAACTGGGCAAGGGTGATATGTCCGACGCCCTCACCGCTTTTGACACCGTCGCCGAGACCAAGGGTTTGCGGGGCTTCGCCCTTTATCACAAGGCGCTGGCCCTCGCGATGGTTGGCGATTTCGAAGCCTCCGAAGCGATCTACGCCGATGACCAGGCCGGTCCGCTGCAAATGACGCGCCGCGGCGCCATGGCCCGCATTGAGGTTCTCAGCCAGCTTGACCGCAATTCGGATGCGCTGGACCTGCTGAACTCACTCTTCGGCACGGATCTCGACCCCGGTCTCGCGCAGATGAAATCCGCTCTGGAACAAGGTGAGACACTGCCGTTTTCCCATGTCACGCAAATCTCGGACGGCGTCGCAGAGATTTACTTCTCCGTCGCCGCAGCGCTTCGCGGCGAGGCGACGGATGATTACACGCTGATCTACTCACGTGTGGCCGAATCTCTGCGCCCGGACCATGTAGACGCTATCCTGCTGTCTGCCGAACTTCTGGAGGACATGGGTCGCCCGGCGCTCGCCACACGCGCCTATCGTCGGGTGCCGCGCGACAACCCGGCCTTTCACGCGGCTGAATTAGGCCGCGCCGACGCGCTGCGCAAGGCCGGTCGGTCCGATGCCGCCCTTGAGGTGCTGGACCAGCTGACCGATTCCCACGGCAACCTGCCGATCGTTCATACGACACGCGGTGATCTGTTGCGTGTCCTCGACCGTTTCGTCGAAGCTGTCGCGGCCTATGACACGGCGGTCTCGCTCTACGAGCCCGACGACCCTTCGCAATGGTTCGTTCTTTACGCGCGCGGGATCAGTCACGAGCGGTTGAACCAATGGCCCGATGCGGAGTCCGACTTTCGCACAGCATTGCAGATGAACCCCGAACATCCCCGCGTCCTCAACTACCTCGGATATTCGTTGGTCGAAAAGGATCAGAAGCTCGACGAAGCGCTCGGCATGATCGAACGGGCGGCCGCTGCGCAACCTGACAGCGGCTATATCCTCGATAGCCTTGGCTGGGCGCTTTATCGCCTCGGGCGTTACGAGGAAGGCGTCGGCCACATGGAACGTGCGGCGCAATTGATGCCGGTCGACCCGGTCGTAACCGACCATCTGGGCGACGTCTACTGGGCCGTGGGGCGCGAACTGGAAGCGGAGTTCCAGTGGAACCGGGCCTTGTCGTTTTCTCCCGAGGACGATGACGCCACCCGAATCCGGCGCAAGCTGAAGGTCGGTTTGGACGCCGTTCTGGCCGAAGAGGGCGAACAGCCCCTCGAGGTTGCGCACGACACGACCAACGGCGGCTGACGCATGCCCACAGAAAGGCCGGTGCAGGAATTTGCGCCGGCCAAGATCAACCTGTCCCTGCACGTCACGGGCCGTCGGTCTGATGGCTACCATCTGCTCGATTCGCTGGTGGTCTTTGCGGATGTCGGTGACCACCTTCAGGTCACAACAGCCAGCGAAACCCGCGTGTCCGTCACCGGTCCCCGTGCCGACGGGGTGCCGGATGATGCGCGCAATCTGGTGTGGAAGGCGGCAGACCACTTCGGTCAGCCCGCGGATATCACACTCGACAAACATCTGCCTGCAGCCGCGGGGATCGGCGGTGGATCGTCCGACGCTGCGGCTGTTTTGCGCGCGCTGGCGCAGGCGACCGGCAGGTCAATCCCGCCGGACACCGACCGGTTAGGCGCGGACATACCCGTTTGCATCGCCCCGCAGGCTGCCAGGATGCAAGGGGTCGGAGAGCTGATTACCCCCCTGCCCCCATTACCCGCCATCCACGCCGTTCTGGTTAATCCGGGGGTAGAGGTCGCGACGCCCAAGGTCTTTGCCGCGTTACGCAGCGCCGACAATCCGCCGATGTTTGAGACGCTGCCACAATGGCCGGATGCGGCCACGCTCGCCCAATGGCTGAGGGGCACGCGCAATGATCTGGAGCCGCCCAGCGTCCTACTGGCCCCCGTGATTGGTGATGTCTTAACACGTCTGCGCAGAGAGCCTGAGTGTCTGCTGGCCCGAATGTCAGGCTCCGGCGCGACCTGCTTTGCTCTGACCACCACTCGCGCAAGGGCGGAAGCCATGGCGGCCCGGATTGCAGTGCCGGGGTGGTGGGTTCAGCCGGTGACGCTGACCTGACCGGTCGCTGCGGCGACGAAATCGGCGATCCGCGCAGCGTCCTTCACACCCGGCGACGCCTCGACCCCCGAAGAAACATCGACCTGACGCGCTCCGGTCAGCCTGATCGCCTCAGCCACGTTTTCGGGTGTCAGCCCACCAGCGAGCATCCAGGGCTTCGTCCAATACTTGCGCCCCTGTAGCAGCCGCCAATCAAAGCTAAGACCGTTACCGCCGGGCAAAGGCGACGCCTTCGGCGGCTTGGCGTCGATCAGCAATTGATCCGCAACCTCGGCGTATACGTCGATTGCAGCGAGGTCATCGGCATCCGCCACGCCGATCGCCTTCATTACCGGCAACCCTGTTCGCACGCGCAACGCCGCCACGCGGTCCGGCGTTTCCTGCCCGTGCAGTTGCAACATATCGAGCGGCACGGCCCCGGTGATCGCGTCGATCAGCGCGTCGTCCGCGTCAACGACCAGGGCCACCTTGGCCAATCCGACGGGCGCCTCGATCGCAAGGGAGCGCGCCACATCAACGGACACATATCGCGGCGATTTCGGAAAAAAAACAAAGCCGCCGTAGACCGCGCCTGCCGTTGCGGCGGCGGTGACGTCCTCCGCTTTGCAAAGACCGCAGATTTTGACACGAGCATCCATGCGCCTGACTTAAGCCAGTCCCCGGTCTCAGTCCAGCAGCGCCAGAACTTCGTCCTTGCCCTGATGCTTCTCGCCCTTCAGCTTTTTCACTTCGCGCTCAAGCTTGCCGACTTCCTTGGCCTTGCGGTTGACCTCTGCACGATGCTTGTGCTCGCGCATCCACTCCCAGACAAAACCGATCAGAAGGCCGGCGAGAACGCCGCCAAAGATCACGACGAACAGCGGCAACTGAATTGCCTGATTCATCCCGACGATGCGCGCCAGCCCTTCGGGCAGCAGCTGAAGACCCACAAATTCGCGGTTCGCCAGCGCGACTGCGATCAGCGCCACGCCGAGGCAGGCGAGAAAAAGATATCGAATGTATTTCATGTCAGCTCTGTCCGTTCAGCCGGTCTCTCAGCAGCTTGCCGGTCTTGAAGAACGGCACATGCTTTTCTTCTACCTCAACCGCTTCGCCTGTGCGCGGGTTCCGTCCGGTCCGGGAGTCGCGTTTCTTGACAGAGAAGGCGCCGAAGCCACGCAGCTCTACCCTGTCGCCCCGCGCCATGGCCTCGATGATCTCATCAAAAATCACGTTTACGATTTTCTCGACATCTCGTTGATAGAGATGCGGATTTTCATCGGCGATTTTCTGAATGAGTTCAGAGCGGATCATTGCGAATGCCTCCCCAGGATCTAGCGGCGGACCTTACGGACTCCGACCGACTATAGGGGGTTTCGCAAGCAGTCGAAACTGAGTCTCTTGGCCCGAGCAGAGAAATTTTCATGCGAAATCGGGGTTTTGCGCGCTCAAGGGGCGGATTATTCACTTGCATAGTCAAACCTGCGGGATGAATCGCAAATCGCCGCAATGCAGCAACATGACCTGATTCGCGTCCCCCCACATCCATAGGAGGGTTTGCGGAACGCATCGCGCGCAGCGCCCTTGGAAGCCCCACGGAACGCCCAAACGCAAAAGGCCCCGGACATTGCCGGGGCCTTCGCGCAAGGGGTTAGACCCCTATGATCAGTCGTCGTTGCTTTTCAGCGCGGCACCAAGGATGTCGCCGAGCGATGCGCCCGAGTCAGAGGAGCCATACTGTTCGACGGCCTCTTTCTCTTCGGCAATTTCGCGCGCCTTGATCGACAGACCCAGACGGCGGGTCTTGCTGTCGACATTGGTGACGCGGACGTCGATCTTGTCACCGACCGAGAAACGCTCGGGGCGCTGTTCGGAACGGTCGCGCGACAGGTCGGAGCGGCGGATAAAGGACTTCATGCCCTCGTATTCCACTTCGACGCCACCATCTTCGATGGCGGTCACGGCCACGGTGATGATCGAACCGCGCTTGGTTCCACCGACGGCTTCGGCGAACTTGTCACCGCCGACGTTCTTGATGGAGAGCGAGATGCGCTCCTTCTCGGTGTCGACTTCGGAGACGACCGCCTGAACCATGTCGCCCTTGCGATAGTTCTGGATCGCGTCTTCGCCGCGCTCGTCCCAGCTGAGGTCCGACAGGTGAACCATACCGTCGATGTCGCCGTCGAGACCAACGAACAGACCGAATTCGGTGATGTTCTTGACTTCGCCTTCGACAACGGTGCCCTCGGGATGCGTTTCCGCAAAGACTTCCCACGGGTTGCGCATGGTCTGCTTGAGACCAAGGGACACGCGACGCTTGGCGCCGTCGATTTCCAGCACCATGACTTCGACTTCCTGAGAGGTCGAAACGATCTTGCCGGGGTGCACGTTCTTCTTGGTCCAGGACATCTCGGAGACGTGGACCAGACCTTCGACGCCCGGCTCCAGCTCAACAAATGCGCCGTAATCGGTGATGTTGGTCACGCGACCCTGGTGCACGGAGCTGAGCGGGAATTTCGCCGCGACCAGATCCCAGGGATCTTCCTGCAGCTGCTTCATGCCGAGGCTGATGCGGTGCGTCTCTTTGTTGATCTTGATGACTTGAACCTTGACGGTTTCGCCGATGCTCAGGATCTCGGAAGGATGGTTCACGCGACGCCATGCCATGTCGGTGACGTGCAGCAGACCATCGACACCGCCGAGATCGACGAAGGCGCCGTATTCGGTGATGTTCTTGACCACACCGTCAACTGCCTGACCTTCTTCGAGGTTGGCGATGACTTCGGCACGCTGTTCGGCACGCGATTCTTCGAGGATGGCGCGGCGCGACACGACGATGTTGCCCCGGCGACGGTCCATTTTCAGAATCTGGAACGGTTGCTTGAGACCCATCAACGGGCCGGCATCGCGCACGGGGCGCACATCGACCTGGGAACCGGGCAGGAAGGCCACGGCACCGCCGAGGTCGACCGTGAAGCCACCCTTGACGCGGCCAAAGATCGCGCCTTCGACGCGGGCATCGTCGGCATAGGCTTTTTCGAGACGATCCCAGGCTTCCTCGCGGCGGGCCATCTCGCGCGAAACGACGGCTTCGCCACGCGAGTTTTCGGCAGAGCGCAGGAAGACCTCGACCTCATCACCCACGGTGATGTCGGCGTTTTCACCCGGATTTGCGAATTCTTTAAGATCAACGCGGCCTTCCATCTTGTAGCCGACGTCGATGATGGCTTGTCCCGCTTCGATTGCGATGACCTTGCCTTTGACAACAGACCCTTCCTCGGGCGTGTCCATTTCGAAGCTTTCGTTCAGGAGGGCTTCGAATTCCTCCATCGATGTGTGCTGAGCCATGTGGCTATTCGTTTCCTTTGTAGGTTTATCTGGCCGTGCGGTTGTCTCCGCCGGTCTTGGGATTGGTCATTTGAGCCGCCGCAAACGGAAAGAGGGCCGGTGGTTCCGACCCTGCTCGCTTTCTTATTGCGGCTTTGCGCCTTGTCGACGGGGGGTCAAATACTCCCCTTGACGCCTTAGATCAACACCTGAAAGCATCCCACGCGGAGCAACGCTCGTCAGGTGCTGTCAAAGGCAAAGGCTGATCAGGCCCAGCGACAGCCGTGTCCGGCCTGGGCGAGCTGATCCTCCGCCGCACTGCGTGGACGTTTGCGCCGCCCTTGGCCCACCTGTGCGTCGCCGGTCGGGATCAGGCAATCCATGCCAAAATCATATTGCCGCCACTCGGGTTTCGGCGCGGTCTGATCCCTCCCTTTGTCTTCTGCCTTTTGGGTCGCGACCTTGGTTCTGCCGAAGCCCTGGGTCATAGCGAATGCTCCTGATCTGGTCCGTTGTTGGGTCACCAACCAATGCAGGAAAGACTTGTTCCGATTGTGGCCAGACCGTGCAAAGTCTGTTTTTACGTCTATTTTTGTTCGAGTGTGGGATTCGGGGACCACTTTAGCGGTCCCCTATTCCTTTACTGCCTCAGAAAACGAGGCGCATCACTCAGGCACGGCCGGCACCGGTTGCGGCAGCTGCACCGACCGCATGATCAGACAATCAGAGGCGAAATCGATTCGCCGCCAATCCAGACCGTCCATGCTTTGCTGTGGCTGCTGCGGGTTCGGAGTCGTGTCCCCATGCTGGCGGGGTGTCGTATCGGGTGTCATCGGTTTTTACCTGCTCGATCTCTGTATGCTCATTCGCCTCGCCCGCCCGATCCGGTCCCGTTTCGATCCGCCGCTATTCAACACGACTTGGATCGGCAGATCGACAGTTTCTGGAAAATGCGCTCCGGTATGAGGCGGATGATTCCCATGATCACACGCCAGATAGCGCGCAGATAGATCACGTCCTTGCGCTTCTCAACGGATTTCAGAATGGCTTGGCCGACTTCCGCCGGTGCAGCGGTCAGCTACTCCGGCAGGTCGTTATCATCGCTGTGGCTTAAGTGACCGGCTGGCAGCCCGTCCGGTCCGTCACCAGCGAGATCGCCGCCGCCACCGCCGCGTCGATATCCATCTCGGAGGTGTCGAGCACGACTGCATCCACTGCCGGCTTCATCGGCGCGGCAGCGCGCGCGGAATCCCGGGCGTCGCGTTCCCTGAGGTCCGCCAGCACGCTTTCAAACGTCACGTCGTGGCCCGAGCCCAGCAATTCGCGAAACCGCCGCTCTGTCCGGACATCGTCCGAAGCGGTGACAAAGAACTTCACCTCCGCATCGGGACAGATCACCGTCCCGATATCGCGCCCGTCCAGCACCGAGCCGCCCGCACGCCGCGCAAAGGCGCGCTGGAAATCGACCAGCGCGGCACGGACCTCGGGGATGGCGGCGACCTGACTGGCGGCGCGGGCCACATCCGGAGTGCGCAGATCGTCCGCCTCCAGATCCGTGGCCGTCATCGTCTGCGCAGCCTCCAAAGCAGGCGTGCCGTCCAAGGTGCGCCGCCCTGCAGCGCGGTAAATCAGCCCGGTATCGAGATGCGCCAGCCCGAAGGCCGCGGCCAAAGCGCGCGACAAAGTGCCTTTGCCGGCAGCGGCGGGTCCGTCTATGGCGATGGTCAGTCTCATCCGGTCCTCGAAAGTGTGGGACCCCTTGATGCCACCCTTCGCGGCTAATGACCAGCAGAAGCACCGGCGCGCGCGATCACACCCGCACGGCCCAGCAGATAGCGCAGCGCCACGCCAATGAGCACGAGGAAACAGATCGTGCCCGCGCCCGACTTCACGACCGTGAACGCACTGGCAAGGTTGACTTCAGCGACCGTCACGGGCTGCGTCAGGATCGCCCAGACCAGCGCGTTCTCGGCGTAATCCGCCATCGCACCGATCAGCGCCACTACGCTCAACAGCCGCGCCGGACCACGCGAAAACAGGGCGCGAAACCCGACGATGAACGTCGCCGCAAGGACCGCAGGATAGATCATGTCCAATTGTTGCTGAAGCCCGACGTAGGTCGCGACCCCCTCTTCGCTGAGCGCGTTCAGATAGGTCTGCACCTCGGCATGGGAATACCCGAACGGGCGAAAATCCAGCGGTCTGAGGCCGCCCGCCTCCGCCAGAAGCACGGGCAGCGTGACCCACATCATGGTGAAATATATCGCACCCGCGACGACAAATAGCGCCCAGAACAAAACCATAGCCCAACCTGTATCTACCCGGGGACCACTATGGCAGATCAGTCGGCGCTTGTCCTGACAAACTGCGCGCCGAGCGCTGACATCAGCGGTTCAAAGACCGGAAAAGAGGTCGCGATCGGCCCGCAGTCATCCACCCGCACAGGGGACCGCGTAGCCATCCCGAGACAGAGGAAGGACATGGCGATGCGGTGGTCGATATGGCTATGCACAAGGCCGCCGCCTGGGACGTTGCCATGGCCGCGACCGGTGACAATCCACCAATCCTCGCCGTCCTCGACCTCGACCCCGTTGGCGCGTAACCCGTCGGCCATCGCCATGATCCGGTCGGATTCCTTGACCCGCAGCTCTTTCACGCCGCGCATCACGGTCTGCCCTGCGGCAAAGGCCGCAACCACCGAAAGGATCGGATATTCGTCGATCATCGAGGCCGCGCGCGCCGGCGGCACCTCGATCCCCCTGAGGTCGGGCGAGAAGCGCGCGCGCAGGTCGGCGACCGGTTCGCCCCCCTCTTCGCGGGGGTTTTCGTAGGTCAGATCCGCGCCCATTTCGCGCAGCGTCTCGAACAGGCCGGCGCGCGTCGGGTTCAACCCGATGTTGGGAACGAGGACATCCGAGCCCGGCACGATCAGCGCCGCGCAGACCGGGAAGGCCGCCGAGGACGGATCGCGCGGTACGGCAATGGTCTGGCCGGTCAATTCGGGCTGGCCGGTCAGGGTGATCACGCGGCCTTCGTCCGTGACTTCACTGGTGATGGTCGCGCCGAAGCCGGCGAGCATGCGTTCGGTGTGATCGCGCGTCGCTTCTTTCTCGATCACGACCGTCTGGCCGGGCGCGTTCAACCCCGCCAACAGGACCGCCGATTTGACCTGCGCGGAGGGCACCGGCACCACATAGCGCACCGGCACCGGATCGGCGGCCCCCACGATGGTCATGGGCAACCGCCCGCCCTCGCGCCCGACGGTCTGCGCCCCGAACAGCGCCAGCGGATCGGTGACGCGGGCCATTGGTCGCTTGTTCAGGCTGGCGTCCCCGGTAAAGGTCGCGGTGACAGGCGATGTCGCCATCGCGCCCATGATCAGGCGCACGCCGGTGCCGGAATTGCCGCAGTCGATCACGTTGTCCGGTTCGGCGAAACCGCCGACCCCGACACCGTGCACCGACCAGTTGCCCTCGCCCAGATCCGTGACCTCTGCGCCAAAGGCCCGCATCGCGCGAGCGGTGTCGAGGACGTCCTGCCCCTCCAGCAAACCCGAGATCCGGGTCTCTCCGATCGAGAGCGCGCCGAGGATCAGGGAGCGGTGGCTGATCGATTTGTCCCCCGGCACATCGGCCACGCCCCTCAGGGGGCCAGCGGCGGAAGACGTCATGGGGATCGGGGTGCCGTGAGCGGACATGGGGGCCTCCTCGCCAAAGTCGCTGCGCCTCTTACCCCAGTGGCGTTTTCAGGTCCATGGGGTCAGAGGTCGGTCGCCCGGCCTATCACATGCGGGGATCAAGGGCGCCGTTCACGCCGCGACGTCGATCACGCCCAACTCTGTCACGATCATGTCGAGCGGTTGATCCGTCGGTTCCAGCGGCAGCGCATCGACCTCCTGCGCGCTGTAGGCGAACCCCACGGCCAAGACGGGGCCATTGGCGCGCAACCTCGCCAGCGTCCGGTCATAGAATCCGCCGCCGTAGCCCAGCCGCCCGCCTCGCCGGTCAAAAGCCACAAGCGGAACAATCACGATCTGCGGCACCACGGGCACCTGAAGCGCGGGCACATGCGCGCCGAACGGCCCCTCGACCAAGTCGCCCTCGGGGTCCCAGCGGGCAAAGATCAATGGCTGCCCGGCCGCCACGATCACCGGCACACCGACTGGACCATGCGCAGATGCCTCGGCCATCGCCGGGCGGGGGTCGATCTCGCTGCGGATCGGCAGGTAGCCTGCGACCGGCAGGCCGCGATGGCCGGCCAGCACCTCGGACAGCACACTGCTCGCCCTTCCATCTGTCACCTCGTGCGCCGCCTTGCGACGGACGAGCGCGGCGGTGCGCGCAGCGGCTTTGTCTGCCTGCATCAAAACAACATGACCCCCGCGAGACCCAGAAAGGCAAAGAAGCCGACGATGTCCGTCACGGTCGTCACAAAGGCGCCGGAGGCCAGCGCGGGATCGACGCCGATGCGTTCCAGCGCCACCGGGATGACCGTCCCCGCCAGTCCCGCGATGACAAGGTTAATCACCATGGCGGCGGCGATCACCGCGCCCAGCATGGGTGAGCCGAACCAAAGCGTGCCCACCACGGCCATGACCACGGCAAAGATCACCCCGTTGACCAGCCCGACCAAAGACTCCCGTCGGATCACCCGCCAGACGTTGGCCCCGGTCAAATCCTTGGTGGCGATGGAGCGTACCGCCACAGTCAACGACTGCGTCCCGGCATTCCCTCCCATGGAAGCCACAATCGGCATCAACACAGCCAACGCGACGAATTGCGCGATCGTCGCTTCGAACTGCGCGATCACCAGCGAGGCGAGGATCGCCGTCACGAGGTTCACCGCCAGCCAGGGGAAGCGCCGCTTGGTCGTCTCGATCACGCGGTCGGTGAGTGAGCTTTCCTCACTGACGCCGGCCAGTCGCAGGATGTCCTCGTCGTGTTCCTCGTCCAGCACGATCATCGCATCATCAATGGTGATCACCCCGACAAGCCGGTCGTTATCGTCCACGACCGGCGCGGAAATCAGGTGGTACTGGTTAAAGGCATAGGCGACATCGCCTTCGTCCACCGTCGCGTTGAAGGTGCGGAACCCAGGCTCCGTGATCTCGGACAGGAGCATTCGGCGGGGGCTGGCCATCAGCTTGCCCAGCATGACATGACCGACCGGCTTGAACCGGGGATCGACCAGGATCACATGGTAGAACTGTTCCGGCAGGTCCGCACGTTCCCGCATGTAGTCGATGGCCTGGCCCACGTTCCAGAACTCGGGCGTTGCGACGACCTCGCGCTGCATGAGGCGCGCGGCGGATTCTTCGGGGTAGGACAGGGCCTGCTCGACCGCGACCCGGTCGCTATCCTCGAGCGCGTCGAGGATCGTTTCCTGCTGCTCATCCTCCAGATATTCGACCAGATCAACCACGTCATCGGAATCCAGCTCGCGAACAGCGTCGGCCAGAACCTCGGGATTGAGGGCGGTGATGACCTCTTCCCGGATCGATTCGGCCAGTTCGGACAGGATTTCCCCGTCGAATTCCTTGCCGTAGAGGTGGATCAGCCGATCCCGATCATACGAGTTGATCTGTTCCAGAAGGTCCGCGATATCGGCCGCATGGAGCGGCTCCATCAGCTCCACAAGGCGATTCCGGTCCGCGGTATCCACGGATTGCAGGATCGCAGCGATGGTGTGACGGTCTAGCGTGTAGGAGTCATCTTCGGGGCGTTCGCCGTCGACAAACTCCTCGGACTGATCGCTCATATTATGCTCCTTGCTATGCGGTCGTCATAGTAGACAAACCAGTCCAAGAACAATGGTCCTGACACGCGCCCCGGCAATAGCCTGTTTCGTTTACGACCCGTTGCCGCTGGGATACGCTGTGGCGCGGAACCGGAGTGTGAGATGCAAGACCCAACGCTTTTGACAGGCCGAGTGCTGCGGACTTTGGCAAACCCTTTCAAGGGGCCCGCAGAAGAGACGATGCGGATCGAAACCGATTGGGGGCTGGTGCTGCACCGCGGCCACATCGCCGACATCGGCCCGGCTGCCGACCTTCGCAAGAACTGGCCGCAGGTGACCGAAATCGCATATGGCCGCGACCTGATCTGCCCCGGATTTGTCGACGCGCATGTGCATTATCCGCAAACCGCGATCATCGCCTCCTGGGGGAAACGTCTGATCGACTGGCTCAACAGCTACACCTTTCCCGAAGAGATGCGCTTTGACGATCCCGCCTATGCGCACGAGGTTGCGGCCCGCTATCTGGATCTGACAACCGCCAATGGCACCACGACGGTCAGTTCATTCTGCACGATCCATCCCGCTTCGGTCGATGCGCTGATGGGCGAGGCGCAGCGGCGCGGACAGCGGATCGTCGCGGGCAAGACCTGCATGGATCGCAATGCCCCAGACGGGCTGCGCGACACGGCGCAGAGTGCCTATGACGACAGCAAGGCCCTGCTGGAAAGATGGCACGGCGTGGACCGCTTGGCTTACGCGATCACCCCCCGGTTCTCACCGACCTCGACACCGGATCAATTGTCGGCCCTTGGCGTGCTATGGGCGGAATACCCCGATTGTCTGATGCAGACGCACCTCAGCGAGCAGACCGATGAGATCGCCTGGGTCAAATCGCTCTACCCCGAGGCGCGCGACTACCTCGACACCTACGAGGCGCACGGATTGCTCGGCGCGAACGGTCTTTACGGACATGCGATCCACCTTGAGGCGCGTGAACGTGACCGGCTGGCCGAGGTCGGCGCGGCGCTGGTGCATTGCCCGACCTCGAACACCTTCATCGGATCGGGACTATTCGACATGGCCGCCCTGATGGCCGAGGGGCATCGCATCGGGCTGGCTACGGACACCGGCGGCGGGTCGTCCTTTTCCATGCTGCGCACCATGGCGGCGGGTTACGAGATCGGCCAGTTGCGCGGCACGCCTCTGCACGCGGCGCAACTGATCTGGCTCGCCACCGCAGGCTCTGCCGGGGCGCTGCGGATGAGCGACAGGATCGGCACATTGGACAAGGGGATGGAGGCCGATCTCGTCGTGCTCGACCTCGCCTCGACAGCCGCCATCGCGCAGCGGGCCGCGCGCGCGGATAGCGACTGGGACGACCTCTTCGCTACGATCATGATGGGCGACGATCGCGCCATCAGAGCGACCTGGATCGGCGGACAGGTCGCGGGCTGACGCGTGCGGATGGGCGGCCATGGCCGGACGACTGAACAACCCCATGGCACGCGTCATCACTGCGCTTTCGCGAACAACCTGCGGGCTTGCGATGAACTGGTTGCTGCAATGGCCCAACCAGTCGCAACACGACTGCACCGGTGGGAACTGGGCGCTGGGCAAGTCCGAGTCCAAGTCAGGAAAAAGAAGAGATGTATCCACGCACTCCGAGGCCCAAAAAGGTCACGCGCCCCGTGACCTCAGACGTAGTGCCTCAGGATCTCCAATGCCTGCGCGTGCAGCGCCTCGTTAGCCGCGGCCAGCGCACGCCCCCCGGAATGTGCCGGACCGCCCTGCCAGTCGGTGACTTTGCCGCCCGCCGCCTCGATCACCGCAATCGGAGCCTGAATGTCGTAGGCGTTCAACTCCGCCTCGATCACCAGGTCCGCATGACCGAGCGCGACAAGCGCATAGGCGTAGCAATCCATGCCGTAACGGGTCAGCCTCGATCGCTCTGCGACGTCGCGAAATCCCTGCGCGTCCCTTTCGGTGCCAACCTCGGGAAAGGTGGTAAAAACCTTGGCGTTGCCAAGATCGCACACCTCAGAGGTCCGCAGCGCCGCGTCGCCCAGGGGGCCGGTCATCATGGCGCGGCCAAATCCGCCCTCGAACCGCTCGCCGATATAGGGCTGGTCGATCACGCCATAGATGGGGCCCGAGCTATCAGACAAGGCAATCAGAACCCCCCAAGTCGGCGCCCCGGCGATAAAGGCACGGGTACCGTCAATCGGATCCAGCACCCAGGTCAGGCCGCTGGTGCCGGAAGTGGCACCCATTTCCTCGCCCAGAATAGCGTCGTTGGGACGGCGGCGAGCCAGAACCTCCCGCATGGCGGCTTCGGCCTCGCGGTCGGCAATCGTAACCGGATCAAATCCCGTCGCCCACTTATTGTCGGCCACCAGACCCTCTGCACGGAAATACGGAAGGATCACCGCGCGGGCCGCATCGGCGAGTTCATGCGCTGTGTCGATTATATCTCGCTGGTCCATCCGCGCCCCTTTTCTTTGCGATCCTATAGACAATGGGCAATGCAAATGAAAAGGGCGCCGACGGCGCCCGATGCCTCACTAAATTGTGAATTGATCAGGCGACGTCGCTCAATACGCGGGCGAGTTCAAATAGGCGACGACGCTGTGCCTCGGGAATCGCATAATAGGAGCGGACTAGGTCCAGGGCTTCCTTATCGGCAAGAATATCGGCGGGGATCTTGCTGTTCGGCTTGGGTTCGTCCTCGCTCAACCCTTCAAAGAAAAATCCGACCGACACGTCCAGAGCATCCGCTATGTCCCATAGCCGGGATGCGCTGACACGGTTGGCGCCCGTCTCGTATTTCTGAATTTGCTGGAATTTGATGCCCACGCTTTCCGCAAGCTGCTGCTGAGTCATGCCGACAAGCCAGCGCCGGTGACGGATACGTTTTCCGACATGAACATCAACAGGGTGCGTCATCGCGCGGCTCCTCTAAGCTAACAAGGTGGATAGAGGTGTTGGCCTGCCGAGCAATGTTAGTTGCAACCCAGAGCTGACTTGACTTCTCCCACAACCCTTGAAGGGTTACGGAAGGTTAGCAGTTAAACTCTATTGCGCAAGTAAATTGGCCAGTTGCCCCAGAAGTTGACGTTAGGGTAAATCCACTCAACCTTGCCGGAACGTCAACAATCTATGGGTAATCGAGACATTGCGTCCATTTCGAATACTTGTTCAAATTTCGCTCATGACAGTAACAAGCTGTCGAATCATATGAAAAAGGAACAGAATGCGCGCCTTTATCGTCGGAGAAATCGACCACCCTCCCGCATTAACTACTATCTCAGATTGTACGCCCGGCCCTGGCGAACTGCTCGTCCGCAACAAGGCGTGTGGCCTGAATTTTGCCGACCTGTTGATGATACGGGGCAAATATCAGGATACGCCGACCGCTCCATTCACGCTCGGCATGGAGGTCGGCGGCATTGTCGAGGCTTTGGGCCCCGGCGCGACTGGCCCCGCCCCCGGAACCCGCGTCGCCGTCTTCGGCGGATCGGGCGGGTTGGCGGACCTCGGCGTTTATCCGGCTGATCGCGCGGTCGTGTTGCCTGACCCGGTCGACTTCGAGACGGCCGCCGCGCTGCAAATCGCCTACGGCACCAGTCACGTCGCGCTGGAACACAAGGCCCGTCTCAAACCCGGCGAAACCCTCGTCGTGCTGGGCGCTGCCGGGGGCGTCGGGCTGACGGCCGTGGAACTGGGCCATCTGATGGGGGCGACAGTTATCGCGGTTGCGCGCGGCGAGGACAAGCTCGCCATCGCCGGTGCTGCCGGGGCGGATCACCTGATCGACGCCGATGCACCCGACCTGCGCGATCAAATCCGCGCGCTCGGCAGTACGGATGTGGTCTACGACGCGGTTGGCGGAGATCTCTTCCGCGCCGCCTTCCGCGCGATGAAACCCGAGGGGCGCATCCTCGTGATCGGACATGCCTCCGGCGACGTGCCGCAGATCCCCGCCAACCATCTGCTGGTCAAGAATATCGATGTGCTCGGATTTTACTGGGGCGGTTACCTGAAGTTCCGCCCCGAAATCGTGACGCAGAGTCTCACGACTCTGTTCAGATGGGCCGCCGAGGGCCGAATTAAGCCCCATATCAGCCACGTCCTGCCACTGGAGCGCGCGCAGGAGGGGCTGGATCTGCTGAAGACCAGAGCCTCGACCGGCAAGGTGGTGATTACGCTGTAACCAGATCGGATGTCTGGTGTGCGGTGCGGCCCAGCGCTTCGCCACCGGTATAACTGGCCCGCAACATCCCGGTCAGCCGTTCCAACACCTGCCCGGTCCCGCGATCCTGCGCATACATGCAGATCTTTTGCATCCCCAGCTTAGGCAATTCACCATGGTGTTCGATCTGGGTTAATTGCGCAGGCTCCGTCCCCTCGATCATCGCGCCGATGGCGAGGTCGGCGGAAATGGTCGCTTCAACGGTGCGGTCCTGCTCGGTCTCGACCGCATTTTCCCAATCGATACCTTCGGCCTCCATCGCCCGGATTACATCGCCCCGGAAAATACAGGTGCGCGCAGAGGCAAAGCGCAGGGGCCGCTGACGGAACGCCGTGCCCCCCGGCGCGCCGACCCAGCACATGCGGCGGATATCCAGCACCTCGCCCTCCGCATCCGGAGACGCCTCGGTGGTCAGGATGACATCCGCCATCCCGCGATTGAAATCCGCTTTCAGCTTGGATGTATAGGCCGAGACCAGTTGAACCTTCATCCTCGGAAATTCGGCGTTGAACCGTTGCAGGACACGGGGGATCACGGGATAAACAATGTCGTGCGGAACACCGATGACGATCTCGCCCTCAAAGATCTCACTGGTCAGTCGCGACATCGCCTCGTCATTCATGTCGATAATCCGACGAGCGTAGCCCAGCAACTGCTCGCCACTTGCGGTCAGCGCGATCTTGCGGTTGGAGCGGTTCAAAAGCACCACGTCGAGCATCTCCTCCAGTCGTTTCAGCTGCATGGACACCGCAGATTGCGTGAAATTCAGCACACCGGCGGCGCGCGTCACACCTCCGTGATCTGCAACGGCCACAAAGCTCCGAAGGGCGGTCATGTCGAGATTTCTCATCCATCAAATCCTGTGATGCAAGTCGTCAGAAACATTCATTTCCAATAATGAACACAGTCAGCCATATACATCAACATATATCATCAACACGGGCATTTAGCATCACCGAATCGAAAGGCACCTCTCATGTCGACCCTGTCTCAACGCATCGCCATCACCTCATCACGCCCCCTCTCACTGATCGGCGCGACCTTCTCTCTTCTCGCGCTGGGCCGGTCGCGTCAGGCGCTGGCCGACCTGGATGATCGCGCCCTGGAAGATATCGGTGTGACCGAGGCTCAGGCCCGCCGCGAAGCCGCGCGTCCGGTCTGGGATGTTCCCAGCAACTGGCTAAAGTAATTTTTCTGACTTATCCGGCCACTGCGCCATCTTGAAAAGACCGCCAAGCTAGCCAATATTGGACCCGAGCGTCCCTTTCGGGACAGGGTTCAATCTATCGGAGGCTTCAATGGCTGACTTTAACACGATGCGCGCGGCGGCCGGCACCCGGTCGGCGGCCATCGACGCAGGGCTTCGCGCCCATATGAACAAGGTTTACGGCACCATGTCCGTAGGCATGGCGCTGACATTCCTGGTGGCCTGGGCCGTCGGGACCAGCCCGGCCTTGCTCTCGATCTTCCGTGACCCCGCCACCTTGCAGCCCAACATTCTGGGCTGGATCGTCATGTTCGCCCCGCTGATCATGGTCTTTGCCTTCAGCGCGATGATCAACAAGCTCTCGGCAGCCAGCGCGCAACTGTTCTTTTACGCCTTCGCGGCTGTGATGGGCCTGTCGCTCGCATGGATCTTTGTCGCCTTCACCGGCTTTTCCATCGCGCAGGTCTTCCTCGTCACCTCAATCGCATTTGCGGGTCTGTCGCTTTATGGCTACGTGACCAAAAAGGACCTGTCCGGCATGGGCTCCTTCCTGATCATGGGCGTGATCGGGCTGGTCGTCGCGATGATCATCAACATGTTCATCGCCTCCTCGGCGCTGCAATTCGCGATCACGATCATCGGCGTGCTGATCTTTGCCGGGCTGACCGCCTATGACACGCAAAAGATCAAGACGACGTACCTCCAGCACGCGCACAACGGTGACAGCGAATGGTTGGGCAAGGCGGCCATCATGGGCGCGCTGAACCTCTACCTCGACTTCATCAACATGTTCATGTTCCTGCTGCAACTCATGGGCAACCGCGAGTAAACAGCCAGGCACCAACTCAAAAAGGGCCGGTCCGTGTGACCGGCCCTTTTTCGTTACGGGGCTGCTATTCTCTATGAAGTCTGGGGCGCCCTCAATCGCCGTCGTCCAACCAACGCATCTGAACCGCCGGGAACAGCACGCCCGTCGGAAGGCGTACGTCGATCTCACCCACAACCGTGAACCCGTGTGCGGCATGAAACGGCACGGCTGTCAGCGTGCTTTGACACCTGAGATCGGTGATCCCGGCGGCCCGCGCCGATTGGATCACCTGGCCCAATAGGCGCGAGCCATACCCGCAACGCGCAACCAATGGATCCGTTGCGAGATGACGCAGATGCCCCACACCGGCGCGGCCCGGCGCCCCGTGGGGCGATACGTCCGTCCAACCGCCAGCGGCCAAAACGCGGTCCTCCTGTTCGATCAGGTAATAGGTGCCACAACTAATCAGGCCGGGGCGCGCGACGGAAATCAGCGGCAGCGCCTCACGCAGCAAGGCCGGTTCGTAGCCATCGGCCAGCAGGGCGCGGTAGGATCGTGCAAGCATCCGGCCGACCGCTTCGGTATCCGCAGGCATCGCCGGGCGCAGGGTTGTATCCATCGCTCCGGCATTCGGCGGCGGTAATTGGCGTTCGTGGGGGATAAGCATCGGTCGGTCCTCGTCACTGCGATCTGGTGGCTGAGGCAGAGGCGGACCGGCAAAATGAAAAGGCCGCGCTCTGCGGCGCGGCCTTTCATGTCTGTCTGAAGGGTTTTGATCTTACTTGATCTTGCCTTCCTTGTACTCGACATGCTTCCGCACCACGGGGTCGTATTTACGGACCGCCATCTTTTCGGTCATGGTACGCGCGTTCTTTTTGGTCACGTAGAAATGGCCCGTGCCCGCTGTCGAGTTCAAACGGATTTTGATGGTCGTCGGCTTCGCCATTTTCAGTCTCCTGCACCGGACGCACCGCGCCCGCGAAATATCTTGAAGCTGCCTTTTACCTAGACGCCGCCCTGAGTCAACACCCAACCCGACGCAAAACGCCATCGCATCGCCGTATATCGCGGTATAAGGACAATTAGCCGAGGCGGCGGTGGTACCCACGCTGCCGAGGGCCGGATTGCGAAACGTCGCAGTATACGCACGGAAGGCCTGTAAGCCGGATTCTGTTCCCCGACTTGCGCCGGTTCGATGACCATTCCTCTAAACGCCGGATTACCCCGGCGCCTCTAGCTGCCAACCCGAATCTCCGGGCCAAGGTGGCCCTGCGGCGGTATCGCCCCGAAGGGGACCGGACCCGCGCGAGGTTCCTATTCGGCATTGCTCCCGGTGGGGCTTGCCTTGCCGGTCCGGTTGCCCGTCCCGCGGTGCGCTCTTACCGCACCGTTTCACCCTAACCACGCAAGCGTGGCGGTCTGTTCTCTGTGGCGCTTTCCCTGGGGTTGCCCCCGCCGGGCGTTACCCGGCACCGTTACCTTGTGGAGTCCGGACTTTCCTCGGGCCGAGGCCCGCGGCCATCCGGCCTTCCGTGCGTGCCAGCCGTTAGCCCGGTCGTGCCACTGACGTCAACCGAACAATCTTGTCCGACCTCAGGCTTGTCCGACCTCAGGCAATTTATTTCGACAATGGACGTGCCCATCACCATCCGCCATAATTTCCGACGAACAGGAGTGTGCAATGCGTAAATTTCTCGTCATTCTCGATGACAGCCGCGAATGCCTGAACGCCATGCGGTTCGCCGCCATGCGGGCCGCTAAAACCGGCGGCGGCGTGGCGATCCTGTCGATCATTCCGCCCGAGGAATTTCAACACTGGATCGGCGTCGCCGACATCATGCGCGAAGAAGCGCGTGAGCGGATCGTGGTCCATTACGAGGTCTTCGCGAAATGGATGCGGGACCGCCAGGGACTCGATCCCGAGTTGGTGATCCGGGAAGGGGCTGCGGTGACCGAAATCCTCGCTCAGATCAAGGACGACCCGGAGATCGGCGTTCTGGTCTTGGGCGCAGGCAGCGAAAAGGGCGGCCCGGGTCCGCTGGTCAGCCAATTGGTGCGCGCCTCCAGCTCGCTGCCGGTCCCGATCACCATCGTTCCCGGTGACCTGTCCAAGGAAAAGCTGGAAGCGATCACGTAACACCCCGGATCGCACGTCTTGGGCATGGGCGTGGACACGAGCGACCGGTCGCCATCACCATGGAACGGACCCGCCGCTGCGGTTGCTCCGAACCGTTTCGCCAGCCGCCGGCGCGACATCACCGACCAATTAGAACCGTTCTAAATCTTGACTCTCCGCACCGCGAGGCGCATATCAGTAACCTGACCAACGAGGGAGCCGCAGATGTTCATTCAGACAGAATCCACGCCGAACCCGGCGACACTGAAGTTCCTGCCCGGTCAAACCGTGCTGGAGGCGGGCACCGCGGACTTCCCCACGGCCGACACAGCCGAAAAATCGCCTCTCGCCGCCCGCATCTTTGCGGTCGATGGTGTCTCGGGGGTCTTTTTCGGGACCGATTTCGTCACCGTGACCAAGGCCGACGCGGTGCAGTGGGATCACATAAAGCCTGCCCTGCTCGGCGCTATCATGGAGCATTTCCAGTCCGGCCAGCCGGTCATGGAATCTGGCGATCAACCGGCATCCGGTCATGCGGAACATACTGGCGAGGACGGCGAAATCGTCGGCCAGATCAAGGAATTGCTCGACACGCGGGTGCGTCCGGCAGTGGCGCAGGACGGGGGCGATATTACCTTTCACGGTTTTGATCGCGGCGTCGTCTATCTGCATATGCAGGGGGCCTGCGCAGGCTGCCCGTCCTCCACTCTGACCCTGAAGATGGGGATCGAGAACCTGTTGCGCCACTATATTCCCGAGGTGACAGAGGTGCGTCCGGTTGCCGTCTGACGGCACTCTGCGTCTCGTCCCGAGGATGGAAGCCGTTCCTTTCAGCCTGACCGAAAAGAGCCATCCTGACACATGGCCCTGATCCTCGCCTTTGATACCTCTGCCGATCATTGCGCCGCTTGCGTCCTCGACGGTGACGAGGTTCTGGCCGCACAGGCCGAAGAAATGACACGCGGCCAGGCGGAACGGCTGTTCCCGCTGCTGCAGGCGGTTCTCGACAAGGCGGGCCGACCGCTCAGCGACATGACGCGCATCGGTGTCGGCACCGGCCCCGGCAATTTTACCGGCACCCGTATCGCCGTCGCCGCCGCCCGTGGGTTGTCGCTGTCCCGCGACATTCCTGCAATCGGCGTCTCGACCTTTGAGGTCATTCGCCTCCTTTGGCCCGGCGCGGCAGCGGCTGTTCCGGCCCCTCGCGGCACGCTTCACCTGCTGCGGCCCGGCGCGTCCGAGCCGGAAGCCATCGCGGCGGATGCAGCCCCCGAAGTCAAGCTGCCGCCCCCCCCGGTCGAGTTGGCGATCACAATCGCGCGGCTTGCCGGACGGGTCGACCCCGCCACCTGTGCACCGCCCGCACCTTTGTATCTACGTCCCGCGGACGCCGCCCCGCCCCGTGACGCCCCGCCAGAGATCGTGGCGTGACCCCGGCAGAGCTTGCAGCCCTGCACGCCGCCGCCTTTAGCTGGCCCAGACCCTGGAGCGAGAACGAATTCGGCGCATTCCTCGCGTCACCGCATGTCTTCCTGGTTACCCAACGCTCGGCGTTTGCCCTCGGGCGCGCCATAGCCGGAGAAGCCGAGTTACTGACCATCGCGACCCACCCCGATCATCGCCGCGCCGGTTTGGGCCAGCGGTGCCTCGCCGCCTTTGATGAGGCGGCCCGGCGCCGCGCGGCAGACATCGCGTTTCTCGAAGTGGCCGCCACCAACGCGCCGGCGATGGCGCTTTACAAGGCAAACGGCTGGGTCATCGCAGGGCAACGGCGCGGTTATTATCAAGGGCCGGACAATGCTCGGATTGATGCTCAAATTCTCAGCAAACGCTTGACGTGACGTGATCCAATATTCAGGCTTTGCGCGAGCTTAAAGCTGGATTCACCCTTGACCCGTGACTGGGGCGCGGCCTTAATCCCGAGTGATCAACACCGATCCGCCGTCTGCCGGACGGACATATTTGTCCCCTGCCAACTGGGAGAACACCATGACACTGATGACCAAATTCCTCGGCGCTGCCGCCGTCGTCGCGCTGAGCGCAGGCGCTTCGCTGGCCGAACCTGCTCTGATCTTCGATCTGGGCGGCAAGTTCGACAAATCGTTTAACGAAGCCGCCTTTACCGGTGCAAGCCGTTGGGCTGAGGAAACCGGCAACTCCTTCCGCGAAATCGAGCTGCAGTCCGAGGCACAGCGCGAACAGGCCCTGCGCCGCTTTGCCGACAATGGGAACAATCCGATCATCATGACCGGCTTTGCCTTTGGCAACGTGCTCTCCGAGGTCGCGCCGGATTACCCCGATACGAAGTTTGCGCTGATTGATATGGTGGTGGACGCCCCCAATGTGCGCTCGGTCGTCTTCAATGAACACGAAGGCTCCTACCTCGTGGGCATGATGGCGGCGATGGCGTCGGAAACCGACACCGTCGGCTTTATCGGCGGCATGGACATTCCGCTGATCCGCAAATTTGCCTGCGGCTATGCCCAGGGCGTGCAGGCGGTGAACCCTGACGCCAAGATCGTCGCCAATATGACTGGCACCACCCCCGCTGCCTGGAACGATCCGGTGAAGGGGTCCGAGTTGACCAAGGCGCAGATTTCCCAAGGCGCTGACGTTGTCTATGCGGCTGCCGGTGGCACCGGGGTCGGCGTGCTGCAAACGGCTGCCGATGAGGACATCCTGTCGATCGGCGTGGACAGCAACCAGAACTACATGCATCCGGGCCAGGTCCTGACGTCGATGCTCAAACGGGTCGACAACGCGGTCTACGACGCGATGAGTTCGGGCACTGATCTGGAAACCGGCATCAATGTCATGGGCATCGCCAATGGCGGCATCGATTATGCGCTGGATGACGACAACGCCTCCCTCGTCTCGGACGAGATGAAGGCGGCGGTGGAAAAGGCGAAGGAAGAGATCGGCTCCGGTGAGCTGACGGTGCATGACTACATGTCCGACAACACCTGTCCCGCGCTGGACTTTTGAGACCTTAAGACATGCGATTGGGCCGCCCCCTTCGGGGTGCGGCCTATGCCAATCTGGCGAAGGCCAGCGACAAAGAGGCCAGCGATGACCGGACCCGCGCCCGCAATTGAACTGAAGGGCATCTCCAAAGCCTTCGGCCCGGTTCAGGCGAACAAGGACATCTCGATCCGCGTCATGCCGGGGACGATCCACGGCATCATCGGCGAAAACGGGGCAGGCAAATCGACGCTGATGTCGATCCTCTACGGGTTTTACAAGGCCGACAAGGGCGAGGTCTTTATCAACGGGACCAAGACCGAAATTCCCGACAGTCAGGCCGCCATCGCCGCCGGGATCGGCATGGTGTTCCAGCATTTCAAGCTGGTGGAGAATTTCACCGTCGTTGAGAACGTGATCCTCGGGGCGGAGGACGGCGCCTTGCTGCGCCCCTCAATCGCAAAGGCGCGAAAGTCGCTGAAGAAACTGGCCGAAGAGTACGAATTGAACGTCGATCCAGACGCCTTGGTGCAGGATCTGTCGGTCGGTCATCAACAGCGGGTCGAGATCCTCAAGGCGCTCTATCGTCAGGCCGATATCCTGATCCTAGACGAACCGACCGGCGTTCTCACGCCCGCCGAGGCCGACCACCTGTTCCGCATCCTCGACAACCTGCGCAAAGAGGGCAAGACCATCATCCTGATCACCCACAAGTTGCGGGAAATCATGGAATATACCGACACCGTGTCGGTCATGCGACGCGGTGAGATGACTGCCACCGTCAAGACCGCCGAAACCAGTGCAGAGCAACTCGCCGAGTTGATGGTGGGCCGCAAGGTCCTGCTGCGCGTCGACAAGAAACCGGCCAATCCCGGTGATGTTGTCCTGTCGGTCAAGGATTTGCAGGTCATGGATTCCTCCGGTGTCGAGCGGGTCAAGGGCATCAGCTTTGAGGTCCGGGCCGGGGAAATCTACGGCATTGCCGGGGTCGCAGGGAATGGCCAGTCCGAACTGCTGGAGGTTCTGGGCGGCATGCGTCCGGGCACCGGCACGATCATGATGAACGGCGATCAGATCGACCTGACCGGCAACCGGTCCAACGGGCAGTCCCGCCGTGCGCGCGGCATCGGTCACGTGCCCGAAGATCGCCATGACGAAGGTCTGATCCTCGATTTCACCGCTTGGGAAAACATGGTCTTTGGCTATCACAGGGACCCTGAATGGTCCGCCGGGCCGTTGATGAACAATGCCGCCATCGTCTCGGAATCCGCCGCCAAGATGGAGCGTTTTGACGTCCGCCCGCCCATTCCCACCCTCAGGGCCAAGAATTTCTCGGGCGGGAACCAACAAAAAATCGTACTGGCGCGCGAGATCGAAAAGAACCCTGACCTGCTGTTGATCGGGCAGCCGACGCGCGGCGTCGATATCGGGGCCATCGAATTCATCCATCAGGAGATCATCCGCCTGCGCGATGAGGGCAAGGCGATCCTTCTGGTCTCGGTCGAGCTGGACGAGGTCCGCTCCCTCTCGGACCGCATTGCGGTTATGTTCGACGGGCAGCTCATGGGCGAACGCGATCCGGCTGTAGCTGACGAGCGCGAACTGGGCTTGATGATGGCTGGTATTTCCGAAGCGCCGGACAAGCCCGACTGGCAGGCGGTCGAGGAAAACCTCGCCGCGGTCGAACACGGAGAGAGGCCCAAGCATGGATAAGATGCCCGCATGGGCCGATGTGGTCCTGATCCCCTTGATCTCCCTGCTGCTGGCGGCCTTCCTGTCCGCGCTCGTCATCCTCGCCATCGGGGAAAGCCCGGTCGAGGCGTTCAAGCTGATGGTCGAAGGCGCGCTGATGCGCTCGGCCGGCTGGGGCTACACGCTTTATTACGCGACGAACTTCATCTTTACCGGGCTGGCGGTCGCGGTGGCCTTTCACGCGCGCATGTTCAACATCGGGGGGGAAGGTCAGGCGATGATCGGCGGGCTCGGCGTGGCGCTGGTCTGCCTTTACGTCCCCTGGCCGCATTGGTCGCTGGCGATCCTCGGCTCCTCCATCGGGGCGGCGCTGTTCGGCGCGGCCTGGGCGTTGATCCCGGCCTATCTGCAGGCGAAACGCGGTAGCCACATCGTCATCACGACGATCATGTTCAACTTCATCGCCGCTGCGCTACTGAACTACGTGCTGGTCAATATCCTGCGCCCCGTCGGCGCGATGGACCCGGCCACGGCCAAGTTTCCCGAACCGACGCATCTGCCGACTTTTCAGGATATGTTCGCCACGGCCACTACGCCGCTGTTCCGGGGCGCACCGGCAAATGTCAGCTTCTTCCTCGCCGTCATCGCCTGCGTGCTGGTCTGGCTGCTGATCTGGCGCAGCCGTCTCGGGTACGAAATTCGCGCTTTTGGCTATTCCGAGACCGGCGCGCGCTATGCCGGGATCAACGGGACCAAGATCATCGTGATCTCCATGCTGATCTCGGGTGCGCTGGCGGGCATGATGGCGGTCAACACCACGCAGGGCGAGGCCGAGCGGCTGATCCTCAACATGACCGAAGGCGCGGGCTTCATCGGGATCGCGGTGGCCCTGATGGGGCGCAATCATCCGTTCGGCGTCTTTGTCGCGGCCATGCTCTTTGGGTTCCTCTATCAGGGTGGCGCTGAACTGGCGCTGTGGACAAACATCCCTCGCGAATTGATCGTGGTCATCCAAGCGCTGGTGATCCTCTTCACCGGGGCGCTCGACAACATGGTGCGGATGCCGCTGGAGCGGTTGTTCCTCGCCCTCAGAAAGTCGGAGGGCTGAGCATGCTGGCGCACCTGCCCTTCATCGTCTTCAACCTCGCGACCTGCCGGAGCTGAGCCATGGATTTCCTCACCATCCTTCAGGTTCTCGACTCCACCGTCCGACTGGCAACGCCCCTCTTGCTCGCCTGTCTTGCCGGGCTATTTTCTGAACGCGCGGGCATTTTCGACATCGGGCTGGAAGGTAAAATGCTGATCGCAGCGTTCTTTTCGGCGGCGGCGGCCTATCTCACAGGGTCCGTCTGGGTCGGGTTACTGGCGGGGATCGCCAGCTCCATGGCCCTCTCGGCGCTGCACGGGGTCGCTTCCATCACCTTCCGCGGTAACCAGCTGATTTCTGGCGTGGCGATCAACTTCCTTGCCGCGGGCATGACCGTGCTGATTGCGCAGGACTGGTTCCGGCAAGGTGGGCGCACACCGTCGCTGACGGGGGACGGACGCTTTGGCCCTGTCACCCTGCCCTTCGCGGAAAGCCTGCGCGATGTCCCCCTGCTTGGCCCGATCTACTACGAGTTGATCTCGGGGCATACGATCCTGGTCTACGTCGCCTTCCTGATGGTGCCGTTGACATGGTTTATCCTGTTCCGCACGCGCTTTGGTTTGCGCCTGCGTGCCGTCGGCGAAAACCCTGCCGCCGTGGATACCGCCGGCGTTTCGGTTGTCGGGATGCGCTACGCCGCAATCGGGATCTGCGGGATCCTCTGCGGTGTGGCGGGCGCCTACCTCGCCACTGCGCTACAAGCGGGCTTTGTCAAGGATATGTCCGCCGGGCGCGGCTTCATCGCTCTGGCGGCACTAATTTTCGCCAAGTGGCGGCCCTGGTACGCGCTCTATTCCACGATGCTCTTCGGGTTTCTGCAGGCCATCGCGCTGCGTCCCGACCTGATTCAGACGGCCATCGGCATCAAGGTCCAGGTACAGTTGCTGGACGCCCTGCCCTATATCCTGACCGTGATCATTCTGGCTGGCTTTGTCGGCAAGGCGATCCCGCCGCGCGCGGGCGGTCAACCCTATGTGAAAGAGCGCTGATAAAAATCGTCACCAGCAACTTGCGCCAGTGTTTCATCGCGGCTTAGGAATGCGCATGCAAATCTACCTGCCCATAGCCGAAGTCTCGGTGAACATATTCCTGTTGTTCGGGATCGGCGGGCTCGTCGGGATCCTCTCGGGCATGTTCGGGGTCGGTGGCGGATTTCTCATCACGCCACTGCTGTTCTTTGTCGGCATACCGCCCGCCGTGGCTGTGGCGACCTCGGCCAATCAGATCGTGGCCTCGTCGATTTCGGCCGTTTTGGCCCATCTCAGGCGCAAGACCGTCGATCTGAAGATGGGCAGCGTTTTGCTGGTCGGGGGTCTCATTGGGTCGGCCATCGGCATCGTCGTTTTCAACTATCTCCGCAGTCAGGGACAGGTCGATCTGTTGGTCAACCTGTGCTACGTGATCTTCCTCGGCACGGTAGGCATGTTGATGTTCGTCGAAAGCCTGCGCGCCCTACGCAAGAGCAAGCGCAAGCCGGGTACAGCCGGGCCCGTCAAGAAGCGGCGTCAGAGGGGCTGGATCTACGCCCTGCCCTTCAAGATGCGGTTTCGCACCTCAGGGCTTTATATTTCGGTCATCCCGCCGATCCTCGTTGGCATGGCCGTTGGCGTGTTGGCGGCGATCATGGGGGTCGGCGGCGGATTCATCATGGTCCCGGCGATGATCTACCTGCTCAACATGCCCACCAAGGTCGTGATCGGGACCTCGCTGTTTCAGATCATATTCGTCACCGCCTTTACCACCCTGCTGCACGCGGTCACCAACCAGACCGTCGATATGCCGCTGGCGGTGGTGCTGTTGCTCGGCGGTGTCATCGGGGCGCAATTCGGTACCAGCATCGGCGCAAAGCTAAACGCAGAGCAGCTGCGCATCTTGCTGGCAATCCTGGTCCTGGCCGTTTGCGGAAAACTCGCCTTTGATCTGTTGCTTCCGCCGGAAGAAATGTTCGAGATCGCGACAAGCTCATGAAACGCTGGATCGCGATATTTCTCTTCCTGGCGACACGTTTGGCGGCGCAGGAAGAAGTCGTGCTCGGCCTCAGTCAGGACCGGGTGCATATCACAGCGGATTTCAATGGCTCCGAACTGCTGGTCTTTGGCGCGGTCAAGCGTGAGAGCCCCATAACCGAGCCGCCGCTCGACGTCATCGTAACCCTCGCGGGCCCGGCAGAGCCGCTGACAATGCACCTCAAGGATCGCCGCCTGGGCATCTGGGTCAACGTCGAAACCGTGGACATTCAGGCCGCCCCCAGTTTTTACGCCGTAGCCACGACCGGACCCCTGAAAGATATTCTTCGCAGCACCGAGGATTTACGCCATTCAATCACCGTTCCGCGTGCGATCCGGACGGTCGGCGCAGCCTCGATGACCGAAAACCCTGCCGACTACATCGAAGCGCTCTTGCGCATTCGGGCCGAAAGCGGGGCTTACCAAAGCCTTGAGAACGCCGTGCAACTGGACCAACAAACGCTGTTCAGGACCCGGATAACCCTGCCTTCAAACCTGACCGAGGGCAGCTATGATGCGCGCGTGTTCCTGATGCGAGAAGGGCATGTCGTCTCACGCTTTGACACTGCGATCGACGTGCGCAAGGTCGGGTTGGAACGCTGGCTCTATGTGCTCTCACGGGAAAACCCGTTGAGCTATGGCATCCTGTCGCTTTCCATCGCGATCCTCGCAGGCTGGCTGGCATCGACGCTGTTCCGGGCGATCCGCGGAACTTAGGCCGGTCGGGTCTGTCCCAGGGCCAGCGTATGATCGCGCAGCCAGGCCATGAACCCGCGAGGATCGGTGCTGAGGGAGGCCATCTGATCATCGCTCAGCGGCGCCCCGACAATCGGTGATTGGGGACGATTGCAGCTATGCACGATCTCATGCAGCAACATTGCCTGCCGCAGGATGGGACTGACCCGATTGGCCATCTGGTACCAGCGACTGTTCGAACCGGGAAAAAAGATCGGCACCACCCGTGCACCGGAGCGGCGGATCAATTGCGCGGTAAAGACGTTCCACTCAGCCTCGATCGCCGGGCCGAACATGGAGTCGGACGCCGCAACCACACCGGAGGGGAACAGCGTGACAAGCCCGCCTTCCTTCAAATGGGCCATCGCCTTTGCGCGCATCTCGACCGATTTTCGCTGCGCGTCTGCGTCATGCGGAAAGGGCACCGGAATCATGTAGCTTGAAGCGACTTCGTCTATGCCGGTCAGCAATTGACGCGTCAGGATCTTGTAGTCGTTGCGCACCCGCCCGATCAGATCGGCGAGGATCATGCCATCGACCATGCCGTGAGGGTGGTTTGCTACCACGACGACCGGCCCTTGGGTCGGAATGCGCTGCAATTGCTCGGCTGGCGTCATCAAGTCGATGCCCATGACATCCAGCGTCGCCCGCCAGAACGCCTGTCCCTGCGGCGCACCCTGCTTCTCGAACTTTCGGATCATGCGGATGATGGAGATCTTGCCGGTCATCCACTCGATCACGCGGATCACATTACGCCGCCAGGGATCCTCGAACGAGGTCGAATAAGTCAGGGACTCGCGATCATATTTGGTAAAGGAAATCGCCGCGGCTTCGGCGTCAGCGGGGGATCCCGCGCGCCGTGCGGGTTTGCTTTGGTTCTGCGTGGTATTCACCAAGGGTCGTCCCCCAGCCTTCCTGTCGCGGGGCCCGGCCCCTTCGATCACATGTCTTCGCCAAACCGATCTGCAACCAACGACTGAAGCGCGTCGGCCAAGGCTTCCGCATCTGGTCCCGAGGTTTCGACCTCAATAGTGCTTCCGTTGGAGGCTGCCAACATCAAAAGCCCCATGATGCTGTCTCCGCCGGCGCTCAGCCCATCGCGGCTGATCTCGGCGCGGGCGTCGAATCCTTCGACAACCTCGACCAGTTTGGCGGAGGCACGGGCATGCAGCCCTTTTACATTCACGATCTTATGCGTGCGGGTCACTGTCTGGGTCATGGTGGGATCAGGCCGTACTGACGTTCTGGCTGTCAATATATTTGCGCCCTGCTTCCGTCGCGGCACGCACTGCATCGCCCAAAGGTTTCTGGCGGCATTTGGCAAGCTTGATCAGCAAAGGCAGGTTCGCGCCGTATAGAATCCGGCGATCATCGGGGCGGCACGCCATCATCGACAGGTTGGAGGGTGAGCCGCCGAACATGTCCACCACGACCACGACCCCACCACCCTGATCGACACTGTTCGCCGCGTCACAGATTTCCGCCTGCTTGCTGGCGCGATCGTGGTTGGCATCAATCGCGACGGTGCGGATACCTTCCTGGGTCCCGACAACGTGTTCGACCGCCAAGAGGTATTCCCGCGCCAATCCACCATGTGCCACGATTACGATCCCAATCACAGGCAGATGTCCTTCCTGATGCGTGTCCGCCCGAATGGCAGTCAAATCATTCATTCCCATCCCTCAGGCCCTCGCCGCACTGCGGCGCTCAAGCTCTCGGTGCCTAATTGACACTTGCCAGCCGCCTTCTGCAAGGGCCATCGCCACCCGTTCGGTCATAGTGACCGAGCGGTGTTGCCCCCCGGTACATCCGAACCCGATAGCCAGATAGCTTTTGCCCTCCTCCACATAGGCAGGCAGCAGCATCAGCATCAATTCCACGATCCGCTGAAAGAACCCGTCAAACCGCGGGTCGGCGGCGACATAGTCTTGCACAGGCTTGTCCAGACCGCTGAAGCCGCGCAATTTGCCATCCCAGTAAGGGTTGTTCAGAAAGCGCGTGTCAAAGACCATATCCAGCCCGCGCGGCAAGCCCCGCTTGTAGCTGAAACTATGGACCGACACAGCCAGAGCGCGCTGGGCGACGGTTGCGAACAAGCGCTCTATCTCAGCGCGCAGATCGTGGGGCGACATCTCGGTCGTATCGATCAGCATGTCGGCGCGGGCGCGCACCGCCTCCAGCAGATCGAATTCCCGCACGATACCGTCCCGCGGGGTCTCGGCCGGGGCCATTGGGTGGCGTCGCCGCGTTTCGGAAAAGCGGTTCATCAGGACGTCGGGGCTGCAATCGAGGTAAAGGACCTCAAGCGGGCGATTACGGTCCGCGCCCCATGTGTCGATCATCTCGATCAGGGCGGCCGTCGAAAAATCGCGGTTTCGCGCATCAATGCCCAACGCCATCGGCCGATCGACCGACGAGGCACCAAGCAGTAGCGGCGTCAGTGACAACGGCAGGTTGTCGATCGCCTCATAACCAAGGTCCTCCAGTGCACGGATCGCCGTCGTGCGCCCGGCACCGGATGGTCCAGTGACGAGCACGCGGCGGCTCGCGGTCGGTTTTTCGATCTGTTGGCTCTCGTTGGTCATATACGTCACTTTGGCTCAGGCATGGCGCCCGCCCTTAAGATACTGAATAATCGCCGGAGCAAAATATGCAGTCCCGATATTGTGAAGCACCGGGATGTCGAGCCCCAGCATGGATCGGCTACGACGTGGCGGCAACCTCTCTACCTCTGGCGTGTCGAGATCGACGATCAGGGCGACGGGCACATCCGTAACATGCGCCGCGCCGAGGATTCCGACACCGCGCGCTTCGATCCGACCCGCAATAGCCTGCGGCGGCGAGGCGAGGAGGAGGTCGTCCGAGCGACGCAGCACGACACGGTCATCCGCCACCAAGCTCGCCCCAAGCGCCATTAGCGTCAGGGCAAACCCGGATTTACCGCTGCCGGAGCTGCCCTCGAACAGCACCGCGGCCTCGTCAATGGCGACCGCGCTGGCGTGCAGGGTGAGCGTCTCGGGAGGGTGTGCCATCCCGACCCCGCCCCTAGATCGGCAGACCCACGACGAACCGCGCGCCCAGCGGGTCCGAGGTGATGTCGGCGTCCGTCGGGCGGATATTCTCAGCCCAGATGACGCCGCCGTGCGCTTCGACGATTTGTTTAGATATCGCGAGCCCGAGACCGGAGTTATTGCCGAAATCAGTTGCCGGGCGATGCGAATAGAACCGCTTGAAAATCTTCTGTAGCGACTGGTCCGGGATGCCCGGACCAGTGTCCTCGACCACGACCAGCACCCTGTTTTCGCGGCGCCGGGCCCAGACACGGATCGCGTCGCCATCCTCGCAGAAACTGGTCGCATTGGTGATCAGGTTCACAAAGACCTGCGCCAGCCGAGCTTCCAGCCCGCGCAACACAATCGAGTCCGCGGGCAGGTCAGAAATGAAATCGACGCCCTTATCAGAGGCTTGCTCACCCAGAAACTCACTGAGGTTTCTCAGCATTTTGACCAGATCGAAGGGCTCCTGCTCTTCCTTCACGAGTTCGCTGTCGAGCCGCGAGGCGTTGGAAATATCCGTCACCAATCGGTCCAACCGGCGCACGTCATGGTCGATCACATCCAGCAGTTGGATCCGCTGATCCTCCCGCTTGGCCATGCGCAGCGTCACCACGGCGGAGCGGAGCGAGGCGAGGGGGTTCTTCAACTCATGCGCCACGTCGGCGGCAAATTGTTCATTTACGTCGATCCGCTCGTAAAGTGCCGCGACCATGCCACGCAACGCGCCCGAAAGCCGCCCGATCTCGTCAGGACGGGCGGTTAGGTCGGGGATGCGGACACGCGCCGGCGAGCGTGACTTGCTATCCTTGTCGCGACCAACCTCCGCAGCGGCGGCCAGATCGGCCAGCGGGTTGGCGATCGTCGAGGCGAGAACTAGGCTCAGCCCGATCGAAACCAGCGTGGCGATCACGAACATCTCCAGCACACGCTCGCGTTCGTTGCGCACCACAGCGTCAATCTGCCCGGCGGAAGAGGCCAGCGCAACGGTCCCGACCGTTACACCCTGGTATATCACAGGCGAGGCCACGGCGAGGAAACTGCCCGCATCGCCACGCCCGATGCTGATCTGCGTCTGTCCGTTGAGAGAACCGGCGACGAGGGCACGCGCCTGATCCTCTACCGGGACCTGCGGCAGGTCACGTTTGCCGGAGGAAAAGATTGACGTCATCCCGTCCCACAACATGGTCAGGAAATTGATGATGATCGTCTTGTCTTCGGCCGGGTCGCCGGCCTTGACCAGGGCGTTGTCGGTATTGCCCGACATTCGGCCAACCAGATCGCCGCCGGTGTCAAAGATATAGAGGTCGATCCCCCGGCGCAGATCCAGCCCGGCCAACGTTTGCGCGACATTCACCCCTTCACCGGCAGAGAAATCGACGGTCACACCATCAGGCAACTGGGCTTCGAATACGTCGGCGATCAGCTCCGCCTCGCTCACCAAACTGGCGGCGCGTTGCGTCACGAGACTGTCGCGCGAGGCCGACAGATAGAGGATCCCGGCGACCAGCACGTTCAGCGCGATGAGGTTGAAGATAATGATCTTGCGGGTTAGTGGCGACGCCTTGAGCGAGAACAGGCCGCGCCGTTCCCGGCGCGCCCGCAGCTCTTCGTCTACTGTGGCGTTCGGCGCGACAAAGTCGTCGCCAAGCACCACATCGCCGCTGGTGTCTGGCGTCTCGTTGCGCAAACTGATCCTTTCAGCGAGTGCCATCACTCTTCGTTGTATCTGTACCCGATACCATACAGCGTCTCAATCGCGGAGAAATCCGGATCGACGCTGCGCATCTTCTTACGCAACCGCTTGATGTGGCTGTCGATCGTACGGTCATCGACATAGACCTGATCGTCATAGGCGACGTCCATCAGTTGATCGCGCGACTTCACAAAGCCCGGACGCTGCGCCAAGGCCTGCAACAACAGGAACTCGGTCACGGTCAGGGACACATCCATCCCCTTCCACGCCACCGCGTGACGCAGCGGGTCCATCCGCAGTTCCCCACGCTCCATGACCTTGGTTTCTTCGGTTTCGGGGATGACTTCGCCGCCGATGGCATCCTGACGACGCAACAGGGCACGGATACGTTCGACCAGCAAACGTTGGCTGAACGGCTTCTTCACATAGTCGTCGGCACCCATTCGAAGGCCGAGAACTTCGTCGATCTCATCATCCTTGGAGGTCAGGAAAATCACTGGCATGGAGGTTTTCTGACGAAGCCGTTGAAGCAGATCCATCCCGTCCATGCGCGGCATCTTTATGTCGAGCACGGCCATATCCGGCAGTTTCTTGTTAAAGGCGTCCAGTGCCGCCTGGCCATCGTTGTAGGTTTCCACCTCGAAGCCTTCGGCTTCGAGCGTGATTGCGACGGACGTCAGGATATTCCTGTCGTCGTCGACGAGGGCGATCTTAGACATCGCTGATTTCCTTATGCTGCTCGGCGTTATTGCCTGTTTTTTCTAACTATTCGCCATTTCCACCTTTACATTCAATCCCTAAACGCGAATCGCCCCTGCCCTCAGGGCAAGATTGTGGCGAAAATGTCTTAGAATTGTCTAAATTTCTGGTGGCGTCTTGCAGAACACGGACGTTGACACACTGCTGGTTGCGCTAAACGCCGATTGATGGCGCTAACTGCAACAAAGCGACCTGTTCATCTTTGCGAGCGGCATGTTAAGAGGCCAGCTATCGGCGGCCTGGCCGGTCCAAATTCTTTGAGACCGGACCAGAGGGACCCACCGCATCAGCGTAGCGACAGGAGCTTGGCAAATGACATTTGGACGGGTGAACCCCCAATTCCGCCTCGAAGATCAAGGGATCGAAGGGCTGGGAGATGTCTATTACAACCTGATGGAGCCCGCGCTGGTCGAGGCCGCCGTGAAGAACGGCGAGGGTCGCCTCGGCAAAGGTGGCGCCTTTCTCGTGACCACGGGCAAGTTTACCGGCCGCTCTCCCAAGGACAAGCACGTCGTCAAGACGGACGATGTGGTCGATACGATCTGGTGGGAGAACAACGCCTCCATGTCGCCCGAAGGGTTCGATGCGCTCTACGCCGACATGACGGCCCATATGAAGGGCAAATCCTACTACGTTCAGGACCTCGTCGGCGGCGCCGATCCGACCTATGCGATCAACGTGCGTATGGTGTCGGAACTGGCCTGGCATAACCTATTCATCCGCCATCTTCTGCGGCGCCCCGAGCAGGAAGCGCTGGACGGGTTCATCGCCGACTTCACGGTCATCAACTGCCCGACGTTCAAGGCGGATCCTGCCCGTCATGACTGCCGCACCGAGACCGTGATCGCGATGAACTTCGAGAAAAAGATCATTCTGATTGGCGGCACGGAATATGCTGGCGAGAACAAGAAATCCGTCTTTACCCTGCTCAACTACCTGCTCCCGGAAAAGGGTGTCATGCCGATGCATTGCTCGGCCAACCACGCCAAGGACAATCCGGTCGACGCGGCGATCTTCTTTGGCCTCTCTGGCACTGGCAAGACCACGCTTTCGGCCGACCCGAACCGGACGCTGATCGGCGACGACGAGCACGGTTGGTCGGATCGCGGCACGTTCAACTTCGAGGGTGGCTGCTACGCCAAGACGATCAACCTCAGCGCCGAGGCGGAACCCGAAATCTACGCGACCTGTTCAATGTTCGGCACCGTGATCGAGAACATGGTCTACGACGAGGAAACCTTCGAGCTGGATTTCGAGGACAGCTCCCTCACCGAGAACATGCGCTGCGCCTACCCGCTGGACTATATCTCCAACGCGTCGGACACCGCGCTTGGCGGACACCCAAAGAATATCATCCTGCTGACCTGTGATGCCTACGGTGTGCTGCCGCCGATCTCGCGGTTGACCCCGGCGCAGGCGATGTATCATTTCCTGTCGGGCTTCACCTCCAAGACGCCCGGCACCGAACGTGGCGTGGTCGAACCCGAGCCGACCTTCTCGACCTGTTTCGGCGCGCCCTTCATGCCACGCCGACCCGAGGCCTACGGCAACCTGCTGCGTGAAAAGATCGCCAAGCATGGCGCGACCTGCTGGCTGGTCAATACCGGCTGGACCGGCGGCTCCTATGGCACCGGCACGCGGATGCCGATCAAGGCGACGCGCGCGCTGCTGACCGCGGCGCTCGACGGATCGCTGAATGAATCGACCTTCCGCAAGGACCCGAACTTTGGCTTTGAAGTGCCGGTGACGGTTCCCGGCGTCGATGCGACCCTGCTCGATCCGCGCGCGACCTGGTCCGACAAGGCCGCCTATGACGCGCAGGCGCAGAAGTTGGTGCGCATGTTCTCTGACAATTTCGAGCAGTACCTGCCCTATATCGACGAAGACGTCAAAGCCGCCGCAATCGGCTGATCGTGCCTGAATCGAACCATCCTACACTGCGCCTCGCCCTGTTTGGCGGGGCGCTTTGCCTTGGCCTATCCTCGATGGCAACGCAAAGCCGGGCCGCGACGCAGACCGAACACCCTGTGGAATCCTTTGAGTACGGCTATATCTGCGATTTCATCCCGCAAGGCCGCGACTCCGAAGCCCCCGACACCAATGCCGGCAGAGTACGACGCGGCGGCGGAACACTGGAATTCGACGTGCAGGGCGATCAAATTCCCGGCCTGCCCGGCGTCGCTTTTGGCATACAGTTTGTCACGGACCCCGCGATCGGTGAACAGATGGTGACGATGGTGACGCACCATCCGTCCTTCGGGCCAGGGTATCTGGAATCCGAAAGCTGGCCATCGCTGGTGACCGGGGGCACCGTCAGCGCGCGATATTTCTATTTCGAATACGACTACGAACTTGTGCCCGGCCCCTGGACGATGGAGGTCTTTCTCGGCGACGAGTTGATCGTGCGTCAGGATTTCACAGTCTTTGATGGTCCAGCCGCGACCGCCCTGATGAATGCCTGTCCTGCCGACGGCATGCTGTCCTGATTTGCGATGCCTGAAAGGTTGCGAGGAATCGCGATCCGTCGTGGCGGAAAGCGCGAGCAGACCCACCGCATAATGGCGGCAGGCACTTCGCTCGGCCACTCAGCCTCCAAGCTCCGCTCCCTGCCACTATGCCAGAGGGCTTAGCCCCAGTATCGGTCGAAATACCTCAGATCGACTGAACAGAGCCAACGGCAAGAACTTCACCCGTGGGCTGACCCGTTGGCGATCCGCCCTCCGGCTCATCCGAAATCGCCAGCACGGCGTTTGGCAGTTGGGCCGCGAGATCGGCGGGCAGCATCACTGCTTCGGTCGTCCCCCCCGCAGGCCAGACCATGACCGAGACCGGGGCTGCATCGCCCGCGATCAGCCAGAATTCGAACGATCGCCCCGGCGCATGCGTGCCGGACTGGTGCTGCAATTCGAGAGTGCCGGTATCGACGTCATAGGCGGCGGCAAACACGAGGCCGTTGTCCTCGGCCGCGATCCGCGCCTGATATTCCGGCGCGGCAGGCGTCATCAGGCCGGACGTCATGACGACCCAGGCCAGTCCCGCAGCCACAAGGCCGCCCAAAGCATAGCCGAAAATTCCGATCCCGCGACGCCGCCGCGGAGCGGTCAGAACCGGCGTGTCCAGCGCAGCCTCAATCCGGGGCCAGATCACAGCGGGAGGCGTGACTTCGGGAAACGCATCGGTCAGGGACACAAAATCCTCAGCCCAGGCCGCAACGTCGGCGCGCAGGGCCGCATCCCCGCCCAACCGATCTTCAAAGGCGCGTCGGTCAGCAGCGGGCATCAACCCAAGGACGTATTCCGCCGCGAGTACGCGATCGTCACCATCCCCTATGTCGTGCGCATCACTCATTCCGACAGACATTCCTTCAGTTTTTGTAGACTGCGGCGCAGCCAAGTTCGCATTGTGTTCAACGGGACCTCAAAGCGGGCCGCCAGCTCAGCATAGGTTTCGCCTTCGAGATAGGCACGGCGGACGGCTTCTGCACGGTCCATCGGCAGGCGCGCGAAGCAAGCGACAATCCGGCCCCGGTCCGATGTCGCGATTGCCAGCGCCTCGGGTCCCGGCGTGGTATCGGGTAGTGTATCAGCCTCGTCCATCCCTCCCGATCCGGCACGGCGCGCGCGCAACCTGTCGATCGCATGATTGCGTGCGATCGTGATCAACCAGGTCATCGGGCTGTATCCACCAGCCCGGTACCGGTCGGCGTTGCGCCAGACTTTAATGTAAATCTCCTGTACGGCTTCTTCTGTTTCTGCCTCTGTTTTCAATATACGCAGGACAGTCCCGAAGAGTTTCGCCGACGTAAATTGGTATAATTGAGCAAAAGCTGCGCGGTCTCCGCTGGCGGTCGCGTCAATCAGTCGCTCTATGTCCTCGCGTGTGCTCATCATGCTCCTTGGCGGGGTACGCGGTCCGAATTGGACGCAGGGCAACCCAATTTTGCCCTTTCCCTCACATTAGGCTTCGATATGTTGCGGGTTGGGCCACGAACAAGCCCGTGTCAGGAAAGGACAAAGCGACCATGGCCGAGGGAATGACCGATATCAACGCAAAACCGACCGAGGAAATTTCGGTGCGCGAAGTCTTCGGCATCGACACAGACATGATCGTCAAGGGCTTTGACTCCGTGACCGAGCGGGTGCCTGTTGTCGATCAGACCTACAAATTCGACCCGGATACTACACTCGCGATCCTCGCCGGCTTTAGCCACAACCGGCGCGTCATGATCCAGGGCTATCACGGGACGGGGAAGTCGACCCACATTGAACAGGTCGCCGCGCGGCTGAACTGGCCCTGTGTGCGGGTGAACCTCGACAGTCACATTTCCCGCATCGATCTGATTGGCAAGGACGCGATCAAGCTGAAGGACGGTAAGCAGGTCACGGAATTCCACGAAGGGATCCTACCCTGGGCGCTGCGTAATCCGACCGCAATCGTCTTTGATGAATACGACGCAGGCCGTGCGGACGTGATGTTCGTCATCCAGCGCGTGCTGGAGCATGACGGCAAGCTGACCCTGCTGGATCAGAACGAGGTCATCACCCCGAACAAGTACTTCCGCCTGTTCGCGACCTCGAACACCGTCGGACTGGGCGATACGACCGGGCTCTATCACGGTACGCAGCAGATCAACCAAGCCCAGATGGACCGCTGGTCCCTGGTCGCGACGCTGAATTACCTCAGCCATGACGCCGAGGCCGCCATCGTCCTGGCCAAGGCGCCGCACTATAACAACGAGAAGGGTCGCAAGCAGATCAACCAGATGGTCCGCCTGGCCGATCTGACGCGGACGGCGTTCATGAGTGGAGATCTCTCGACCGTGATGTCGCCGCGGACGGTCATCACCTGGGCGCAGAATGCCGAGATCTTCCGCAATATCGGCTATGCCTTCCGCCTGACCTTCCTGAACAAATGCGATGAGCTGGAGCGTCAGACCGTGGCGGAATTCTACCAGCGGTGTTTTGACGAGGAACTGCCGGAAAGCGCGGCCTCCTCGGCCGCCTGAGCGGCGGGCTAAGGCAGGACCGGGGGCTTTGCCCCCGGACCCCCGGATATTTACAAAACCAAAGTGATCAGGCCGCAGCCCCGGCGGTATCTTGGGCACGGGCAGCCATCGTCGCCTTGGCCCACCAGACCAGATCGTCGAACGCGCCCTCGGCAGCGGGCAGGATGTTGGCCTCGATCTCCTTGATCGACTTGCCGGAGCCGAGCGGATGCACCGTGAAGAAATCGGCGCCGCCGATATGCACCGTATTGCGAACCGGAACCATCTGAAGTTCGATTGCGATGCTGCGCAGATGCTCCAGCGCGCGCGTACCGCCGGTTCCGCCGTAGGCGATCGCGGTCATCGGTTTGCGGTTCCATTCGTTGTAAGCCTGATCGAGCGCGTTTTTCAGCGCGCCGGTGATCGAATGATTGTATTCGGCCACGGCAAAGATAAATCCGTCGAATTCCCCAATTTTTTCCTGCCACGCCACGGCCTTTGGGTCCGAGGAGGGCATCCAGAGGTTCGAGGCCTGCTCATTGAAGAGGGGTAGATCAAACGACTTCAGGTCGACCAATTCAACGTCGAGATCGGTGCGCGCCTGCGCCTTTTCAAGCATCCACTGGGCGGGCGCGTCAGCATAGCGGCTGTCGCGGGTGGACCCGACAATGAGGGCGATCTTGGGTTTGCGGGACATGGGGGTCCTCCTTTTTTGTGTATAACGGGTGGGCATGATATCTGCCTGAGCGGCTGGGTAGAAAAGAGCATCTGCCGCACATGCGATGTGCGGTGGCGAAGGTCGGGCCGTGTGCGACGGGCTGGCAATGCCGCCAGTGTTTCGCATTTCGGGTCGAGAGGCGCACCGTTATGGGTGCGCGGACGCCCGTGCATCGCCCGTGAGGATCGCGCAGGGGATTGCCCAGCGGGTCGCGGGATGCTTTATCTCTGCCATGAGCAAAACCAGCGACAATCCCGCCGATCCGTTCAAGAAGGCTCTTGCCGAGGCCACCAAGGTCATGGCCGACGATCCTGACCTGAGCGTCAGCTATACCGTCGATCCAGCCGGCACCTCGGGCGACAACATGCGGTTGCCCCAGGTCAGCCGCCGTCTGACCCGCGACGAAGTCCTGCTGGCGCGCGGCACGGCTGATGCCCTGGCGATGCACCGCCGCTATCACGACGAATCGACCCATGCGAAATATGCCCCCGGCGGGCAGATGGCGCGCGACCTATACGAAGCAATGGAAACCGCCCGCTGCGAGGCCATGGGCGCGCGCGACATGCCCGGCACCGCGGGCAACATCGACGCCAAGATCGGCGCGGAAGCCAAGCGCGCCGGATACGAGGGGATCACCCAGGCCGCCGACGCCCCCCTGCCCGTCGCCGCTGGTTACCTGATCCGCCACCTCGCGACGGGGCGCGACATGCCTGAAGGCGCGCAGAACGTCATGGACCTGTGGCGCGGATTTATCGAAAATCAGGCTGGCGGAACGTTGGAGGACCTTTCCGAGACCCTCTCGGATCAGACGGAATTTGCCCGCTTTGCCCGCCGCATCATCGAAGACCTTGGCTACGGCGATCAGCTGGGTGAGGATCCCGACGCCGGTGAGGATGACGACGACGAGGCCAGTGAGGAGGGTCAGGACGAAGACGAGCAGCCCGATTCCACCGGCCAGTCCGACGAGGATGATGAAGCGGACGCCGCGCCGGACGACTCCCAGGACGACCAGCAGGATCAGACCGAAGCCACGGTTTCGATGGATGACATGGCCGAGGACGAGATGGGCGAAGAGGCCGAGATGCCGGAAGGCGACGCCCCCTTCGAACCGCCGCCCCCCGCCTATTCCGACGCCGATCCCAACTACAACGTTTATGCCGCCGACTTTGACGAGGAGGTCAACGCCGATGAGCTGGCCGATCCGGTCGAGCTGGAGCGCCTTCGCGCTTACCTCGATCAACAGCTTGAACCACTGAAAGGCGCGGTCGGTCGGCTGGCGAACAAATTGCAGCGCCGCCTGCAAGCGCAGCAGAACCGCAGTTGGGAATTCGACCTTGAGGAAGGGATCCTCGACGCCGGACGTCTGGCCCGTGTCGTGGCCAACCCCACGACCCCCCTGTCGTTCAAAATCGAGAAGGACACGGAGTTCCGCGATACCGTCGTGACGCTGCTGCTGGACAACTCCGGCTCCATGCGGGGTCGACCGATCTCTATCGCGGCGATCTGCGCAGATGTGCTGGCGCGCACCCTGGAACGGTGTTCGGTCAAAGTGGAGATCCTTGGCTTTACCACCCGTGCGTGGAAAGGCGGGCAAAGCCGCGAACGCTGGCTGAACGATGGTCGCCCGCAGCAACCCGGCCGGCTGAATGACCTGCGCCACATCATCTACAAATCGGCTGATGCGCCCTGGCGGCGGGCGCGTCAGAACCTCGGCCTTATGATGAAGGAAGGTCTGCTGAAGGAAAACATCGACGGCGAAGCGCTGGAATGGGCGCACCGCCGGATGGCGAACCGGCGCGAGGCGCGCAAGATCCTGATGGTGATATCCGACGGCGCACCTGTGGACGATTCGACCCTCTCGGTGAACCCGGCAAACTACCTCGAAAAGCATCTGCGCGACGTGATCACCATGGTCGAAAAACGCCGGATGGTGGAATTGCTGGCTATCGGGATCGGCCATGATGTGACGCGGTATTATAATCGCGCCGTTACCATCACGGATGTCGATCAACTGGCCGGCGCGATGACGGAACAACTGGCGGCACTCTTTGACAGCGACCCCCGGGCGCGGGCGCGCATGGTCGGGATCAAGAAGGCCTCGTGATGTTTCAGACCTTCGACAGCGCGACACGCCCGGAACAGGGGCCACCCCGGCTAAGTGACCTGCGCGAGGTGATGGCAGAGGTCGGCGTCGACGCCTACCTCATTCCGCGCGCCGACAGGTTTCAGGGCGAATATGTGGCCGCGCGCGATGACCGGCTGGCCTGGCTGACCGGGTTCACCGGCTCGGCCGGTTTTGCGGTGGTGACGCGCGACAAGGCGGGCGTCTTTGTCGATGGTCGCTACCGGGTGCAGGTGCGGGCGCAGGTCGCGGAAGTCTTCACCCCGCTCGACTGGCCGGCGATCACGCATGCGGATTGGTTGGCCGAGGAATTGCCAAAGGGGGGCACGGTCGGCTTTGATCCCTGGCTGCACACGATGGAGGAAATCGACCGCCTGCGCAGCGCCTTGCCTGCACACAGCTTTCGCGCCATGGAGAACCTGATCGACCGTGTTTGGCCGGACCAGCCGGAGCCTCCGGCGGCGCCGATCACCGCGCATCCCCTCGAATTCGCAGGTGAGCTGCATGAGGCCAAGCGCCGCCGCCTCGCCAAAGAGCTGAAGGTTGATGGCGACGCCGCCGCGCTGATCACCCTGCCCGACAGCGTGGCCTGGCTATTTAACATCCGTGGCGCGGACATTCCGCGCAACCCGATTGCCCATGCCTTTGCGCTGTTACGCGCCGACGGCACGGCAAACCTGCTTACGGACCCCGAAAAATGCGACGCGGTGCGCGACCATCTGGGCCCCGAGGTCGCGATCCTGCCCGAGTCCGAACTTCCAGCGTTGCTCGCGACGCTCAGGGGACGGGTCCGCATTGACCCGCAGTCCACGCCCCAGGCCATTGCGGATCTGCTGCGTGAGGCGGAGGTCGAAACACGGCACGGCACAGATCCCTGCCGTCTGCCCAAAGCGATCAAGAACGAAGGCGAGATGGCCGGCATGCGGGACGCGCATCTTCGCGATGCAACGGCGATGTGCCGCTTTCTGGCCTGGTTCGACCGGGCCGATCAAACTGCCCTGAGCGAGATTGATCTGGTGCAGTCGCTAGAAGGATTTCGGCGTGACACCGGAATGCTGCGCGAGATTTCCTTTGATACGATCGCAGGCGCGGGCCCGAACGGCGCTCTGCCGCACTACCGGGTGACGACGGACTCCAACCGCGACCTGATCGAAGGTGACCTGATCGTTCTCGACAGCGGCGGGCAGTATCCGGACGGGACGACGGACATCACCCGAACGCTGGTCGTCGGGACACCTGGCCCGGAAGAGGCGCGCGCCTACACCCTCGTCCTCAAGGGTATGATCGCGATCTCGCGCGCCCGCTTTCCGCGCGGCGTGGCCGGAACGCATCTCGACGTGCTCGCGCGATATCATCTGTGGTTGGCCGGGATGGATTATGACCATGGCACGGGTCACGGTGTCGGGGCTTACCTGTGCGTGCACGAGGGGCCGCAACGTCTGGCGCGCGGAGGCGATGTCGAGCTGCAACCTGGCATGATCCTGTCGAATGAACCGGGCTATTATCGCGACGGTGCCTTTGGGATCCGCATCGAGAACCTGATCGCCGTGCAACCCGCTGACCCCTTGTCGGGTGGCGATGCGCGTGACATGCTGTGCTTTGAGACCCTGACCTGGGTACCAATCGACCGTAACCTGATCGACCTGTCGCTGCTGGACCCTGAGGAACGCAGCTGGATCGACGGGTATCATGAAAATTGCCGCGACAAGATCGGCCCACTTCTCCCCGATGATTGTGGAGAATGGTTCGAGGCCGCGACGGAAAAGCTCTGACGTGACGCCAGAATGGCAATCGATCTTCACCGGATCAAGTCAAGGCAGTCGCGTCCCGAATGAGGGTAGGACATGACCGATATTACCATTCGCAAGGCCGAAGGCACCTGGACCGTCCGCTCGGGCGGTGCCGTGCTGGGCGAAAGCCGCAACGCGCTGGAACTGACCGAAGGGGATTACCCGGCGGTGATCTATTTCCCGCGTGAGGATATCGCGATGGCCTTCCTCGATCAGACCGAACACACAACCCATTGCCCGAAAAAAGGCGACGCGACTTATTATTCAATCGTCACGAAAAGCACGACGCATGAGAACGCGGCCTGGTCCTACGAAAAGCCGATTGCCGGCATGGAAAGGATCGAGAAATATCTCGCCTTTTACGCCACGGACGTGGTCACGATCGAGCGGGTCTGAGACCGCCACGCCATTGTCGACAGCCGAATATGGCCTCGCTTCGGCGCCCCACGCCGCCGGGTCGAAGCGGGGGACCGCGCACGTCACATCACAGGCGCTATCGGAACGAGCGGCGCGACATTCCTTCAATCTCGACACATTTGCCCCTCACAGCGCCCGATGAGCGATCCCATCGGCGGTTAATGTTTCAGACGCCGCGCGATCTGCCCTTCGCGTTGAAATCTATGAACCACATACGAGGCCTGCGGCCCTGATAGCAGGGGCTGCGCGGTCAATGACGCTTCACGGTAGGTCACGCAGGGTAACGCAAGTGTGCTTGACGGGGTCGTGAGTAGATGACGAAGGACTAGGAAACTACCCTTGACCTACCGCATCGATGGGATGCGCGATAATTTCAGGGAGACTTTCATGTCCAATAAAAAGCTCGCCATTGCCGGCGCATTCATCGCAGCCGTTTCGACCACCACTGCGACAACCGCAACCGCGGCCGATGCGGTCAAATGCTACGGTGTCTCGCTCGCTGGGGAAAACGATTGCGCCGCGGGTCCGGGTACGACTTGCGCCGGGACCTCCAAGGTCGACTATCAGGGCAACGCCTGGACGCTGGTCGAGGATGGCACCTGCGAAAGCGCTATGCCGGTTCTGGCCGATGGCGACAAGGTCGAATTGCCCGACGACAAGATGGGCAGCCTCGAAGCGCTGGAGCGTGACCTGCCGATGGATAGCTGACCGAACGACTGCGCAGGGTGGTTTGTTCCGCTCTGCGCGAAACACGACAGAGCTGGTGCCGCCCGCCTTGTCGCGACGTCTCGGGTGATGCTCCTCTCGGGTTAAGCCATGGACGTGAGCGGTGACAGATCGCCGGTGATCTGCGCAGACTGACGATGGGGGCCGTCAACTCTTGCATGCGGGCACGTGGCCTTTGGCGGATCGTTCATCAATCGGGGAGGTAACGATGACACAGACACCCACCCTGCCCGCCGGTCCCGGCGTCGGCTACAAACCCCAGCATTATAGCGCGATCCTCTCCGATGCCGGCCCGGTCAGCTGGCTGGAAATTCACGCCGAGAATTATATGGGCGCGGGCGGGCGGCCCATCACACAGCTTCGCCACCTCGCGGAACGCTTTCCCGTTTCCGTGCATGGCGTCGGCCTCTCGATCGGCGGTGAGGGGCGGCTGGACGCCGACCATCTCGACCGGCTCAAGCATCTGTGCGACTGGCTGAACCCGGCGAGCTTTTCCGAACATCTGGCCTGGTCCACTCATGACGGCGCATTCCTCAACGACCTGCTGCCGCTGCCCTACACGCAGGCCACCCTGCAGCGCGTGGCCGACCATATCGACGAAGTGCAGACCGCGCTCGGACGGCAGATGCTGCTGGAAAACCCGTCCTCCTACCTCGCCTTTGCCGAGAGCGAGATGAGCGAGACCGACTTTCTGCGCGACCTTACGCGGCGGACGGGCTGCGGGCTGCTGCTCGACGTCAACAACGTCTTTGTCTCCGCCACCAACCTCAACATGGATGCGCGCGCCTATATCGCGAATTTCCCGATGGAGAGCGTCGGTGAAATCCATCTCGGTGGGCATGACGAGGATCAAGACGACCACGGCGCGCCCCTGTTGATCGACAGCCACGGACGCGAGGTCGCCGATCCGGTCTGGGCCTTGCTCGATGACGTCCTCGCGCGCACCGGCCCGGCGCCGCTGCTCATCGAATGGGACACCGAGGTACCGGAGTGGCCGATTCTCGCGGCAGAGGCTGCACGCGCGCACCGCGCCCTCAGCCGTGCGCCGCGACGGGTCGCGGCATGACCATCACCGACCAAACCCAGTTTCGCGCCGCGCTGTTGCAACCCGATGCGCCCATCCCGGAGACACTGCTAGACGGTCTGGGGCGGCCCGCCGGGCGACGGTTTTCGGTCTATCGCAACAATGTGGCCGTCGCGCTGACCGAGGCGTTGATCGACGGCTTTCCGGCCTGTCACATCCTGCTCGGCGATCAAACCTTTCGCGCCATGGCCGGGCAGTTCCTGCGTCAGCATCCCCCCGACTCTCCGGTCATGGCGCAGTTTGGCGCAGCCCTGCCCGCGTTTCTCGACACGGCTCCGCAACTGACGCGGATGCGCTGGATCGGGGACCTCGCACGGCTTGAGATGGCTCTGCGCGACAGCTACCACTCTGCGGACGCCACACCCCTGTCTGGTGAGGCACTGGCGGCAATCCCCCCTGCCGACCTTGGCGAAACCCGGTTCGGACTTGCGCCCGCGCTGCGGTTGGTGACCTCCGACTGGCCGATCCTGTCGATCTGGCGGCGTGCGCTCGATCCCTCCCGTCCCGTGGCTGCGCGGAGACCGGAGGCGGTTCTCATCGTGCGCCCGGACTTCGATCCCACGCCGCACCTGCTGGCCGCCGGTGACGACGTTTTTGTGACCTCCCTTCGCGACGGTGCAACCCTCGGCGATGCGGCAGAGGTCGCCGCAAAAGCCACGCCCGAGCATGACCCGACGGCGATTCTGACACTGTTGATGCAGACCCGCAGTCTGACCGCCCCGAAGGATACAACATGACCGACCCGACCGCCCCTCTAGTCCGAATGACGCCCTTGCTGCCGATCTTGTCGCGGTTCGTCTTCGCGGCGGTGCTTCTACCCTATTTCTGGGCCTCTGCCATGACCAAGCTGGGCAGCGGTATCTTCGGGATTTTCTCGCCCGCCCTCGGGGCCTACGCTCAGATTTTCCCACGAGTGACAGAGGCGGCGGGCTACAACCTCGACAACCTCAACCTGTTTCACTGGGCGGTCGTGACGGCGGGCATGTGGGCGGAGTTCATCTTGCCGCTGCTGATCGTGCTCGGCCTGCTGACGCGGCTTTCCGCGCTTGGCATGATCGGCTTTGTCGTGGTGCAGAGCTTGACGGACCTTTACGGCCACCGCGCGATTGAACACGCCGAAACGCTCGGGGCGTGGTTCGACCGTGCACCGGATGGGCTGATCCTCGATCAGCGGGCGTTCTGGATCACGCTGCTGGTCACGCTGGTGGTGCTTGGTGGAGGGGCGCTGTCGCTGGATCGTCTCCTCTTTAGAAATGGGCCTTCGGCTCGTCCGGCTGACCCGCAGCCAGCGCCATGATCCCGGCGAGGCCGCAGAACGCCATCGGCCACATCGTAAAAAAACCGAAGCCGAGGCCGAGGTACATCCCCAGAACCGAGATCATTAAAAGCGCGCCACCCCACAACGCCTGAACCTTGGCCATGCCGGCCCCGGCAAGGGCGAGCAGGGGCGAAACGACAGCCGCCACGCGGATCGCATTGATGTTGGCGACCTGTTCGAACAGGCCCTCGACCTCGCCAAATTGCTCGATCGCGGTGGTATAGCCATAGCTGAAGAGGCCGACCAAGAGGCCCATCAGCCCGCCGATGAGACCAAGGATAAGGGCGGCATTTCTCATCCCTCAGACCCCCAGTTCGGCTTTGGCCGCCGGAGTCCAGCCCAGCACCATGCGATCCCCGTCCACGATCAGCGGACGCTTCATCAACGCGGGATGGCGCGACAGCAGGTCCAGCGGAGCCTCCGCGCGCTCGTCCTCAGAAAGGCTCCGCCATGTGGTGGAGCGACGGTTGACCAGCGCCTCACCGAACTGGCTATGCGCCTTTTCCAGCAGCTTCGGGTCCATGGGCGAATCCCGGATGTCGACAAACTCCGCCTCTGGCAGAGATTTACGGGCAGCGCGACAGGTATCGCAATTTTTCAGACCGAAGAGCTTCATCCCGTTCCTTCCCTTGGGCGATTGAGAAGACATAGGTAACAAATCGCAAAGATTCACCCCGGTTTTGCTTGCTTTTTACATCTTCCCTGCATTTTCCTAGGTCCATGGCACCAGCTTCCGGACCTTTCATACCAGATCGGAGACCGAGTTGAGGTTGGGCTCGATACCCCGCAATTCCGCGGGCGACGACAGAAGGAGACGCGGCATGCCGGTTGGCACCGTAAAGTGGTTCAATACAACCAAGGGCTACGGGTTCATCGAACCCGAGGGCGGCGGAAAAGACATCTTTGTTCATATTTCCGCGGTCGAGAGGTCCGGCCTCACGGGATTGGCCGATGACCAGAAGGTCGAGTTCGAGCTTGAGGACGGACGTGATGGCCGTCAGATGGCGAGCGACCTTAAGCCGCTGTGATTAAGGACAAGGCACGGCCCGGTGCACATCCTGGCCGTGGCGATCCGGGAGCGGACGGTCGAAACGCTAGCCCCGCCCTTGGCCGCGGTTGCGCTGGTCGCGCGCCCCGCACTGATGACTTCGCATAACAATTTGCTCGGATCGCGCAAAAGGCGCGCCATCGGCACGCCTTTTATTCGCTTGCAAGGACGTCGCGCGCAGGCGCTAGGCCTCAATATTGCGGGGACTTCGATCCATCCCAGGTGCGGGGCGATTTGGAACCGTAATCCACGTGGCGCGCCTTGGGCTTGTAGCTCCGGCGCTGTGCCACGGGGTGGCGCATGTAGTCGTTATACGTCCCGGCCTGGTTCGGCACGCCGCAACAGATCACGCCGCCGATCTGGATCGGCTGGAGGCCCGTCGGGCAGTAGTTCGCTGCGGGGTAAGCAAACAGTTTAGCATCCGCCGCCGCTGGCGCGGACATGGCGATCAGGCCGAAACCCGCGCTCAACAACAATTTCTTCATCTGGATGACCTCGTCAAACTAACGCCTTCTGGCTTTATCTATCGCAGCTTAACACTTTGACGTGAAAACGCAAAAGGAGAATGGCGCCAAGTCATCCGGTTTGATCGAAGATCGCAGCAGTGATCCAGACCCCGAGGGCCGCCGACACGCCCGTCAGCACCGTTCCCCACGCGAGGTCGAGGGCGACCATCTTGGGGGCCCAATCCTTGAGCGTCGCGTAGTTGGTGAATTCATAAGTGCCATAGGCCATCGCGCCGATCAAAGCCCCGCTCAACAGCGCCTGCCCCGGCGCATTCTCACGCAGGCTGGGCAGAGAGACGAACCAGACCACCCCGCCGACGTAAAAGAGATAAAAGATCGCCGCCGGAAGCAGCCGCAGGTCCTCTAGCAACAGGTCCGAGATCCGGGTCTCGAAGACCGGTCGAATGACGTTTTTCAGCATGAGAGCATCGAGGCCGAGAAAGATCAGGGCCGTGGACAGATAAAGCGTGACGATTTGCATGATGAACCTCCGTTTGAGAAGTTTACGCTGCATCCCGTGAATTGGATCAGTCGCCGCCCCGCATGATCTTCGGCATGCGCATCCGCGACGGTCCCGCGCTTACCGCACCAATTCACGTACGACGTAACCGATATCGCCCTCTCCATCGCGGCGCGAAAGCTCGCGCCAATCGTTTTCCGCGAAATCCGGGAAGTAGGTATCGGCGTCCTCCACCACGCAATCGACCTCGGTCAGCATCAGCCGATCCGCGAGCGGCAGCATCTCTTTGTAGATGCGCGCGCCCCCGATACCATAGAGTCTGTGATACCCCTCACGATAGGCGAGCGAGATCGCCTCCTCCACGCTGCCGCAGACCTGATCCGCGATGTCTGCATCCCGCGACACGACGATATTCATGCGGTTCTTCAACGGCTTGACTGGCAGGCTCTGCCAAGTGGCGCGGCCCATGATGACGGCGCCGCCAGTTGTCTCGCGCTGAAACATCTTCAGATCGCCGGGCAGATGCCATGGGATATCGCCATTCCGGCCAATCGCGCCGTTCCGCGCGCGTGCAACGATAAGTGTCAGCATATCAGGGTCCTCGGGCGACGAAGGGTGCTTTGATCGCGGGATCAGCGCGTCCTTCGGGACATCGCATTCCCCGAATTGGAAATCAACGGAGGGGACCGCACTGCGCGGCGGCGGCGGCAGGGGGGCTGACGTAGGGTGGGCATGGGACCGCCTCGAACCAAGCTCTTGCCCTGCGCCGAGCATAGACTGACCTGCACCGAAAGATTCGCATCCGACTTGCCGCGCAATCTTAGCTTTCAGCCCACGGCCCGGGGACTCGTGAGGCGCGATTCAACGTCAGATTCGGGCCTCAGATGAGCGTCACCGAGGCATTCCATCACATATGTGATGCCTCGGGCCTTTCAGGCTTTACGCAAGGACACCTTCGTTGACAGGAAAGCCATTGGAACGTTTCAATCCATTAACAGAAAGAAACGCAATTGCAGCCACAGCTGACAATACTTGCATTCTTTCGACCAGACTTCCCGCGCAGGCGGGATCCGAATTTTTGCTGGCCGGCAATAGATGGCATTCCAATGGAGTGACCGTAATGTCGCCTATTGGCCTGAGTTAAAAGATGCAAGGTGTCCGAATGACCGAACAATATTCCTATATTCAAAGAAAGCTCTTTATTGGGGGCGAATGGGTCGATCCCATTGACGGAGAGCTCGTTCCGTCGATCAACCCTGCGACAGGTGCCCCTTGGGCATTAACCGCATTCGGGGGCGTCAAGGACATCGACAGGGCGGTCGCTGCCGCCAACGAAGCGATGCGTGGCCCATGGCGCACCATGCCCCCCTCACAGCGGGCTGGGCTTATCCGTAAATTAGGTGAGCTTCTCGAAGCCAATGCTCCGAGGCTGGCCGAGCTTGAAACCCGCGATAACGGTCGCCCATTGCGCGAGACCCGCGCCAATATCACCGCCGAGGCACAGTGGTATTATTATTTCGCTGGATATGCCGACAAAATGGATGGGCGCGTCCTTGAGATTAATCCGGATGTGATGGCCTATACAAATCGCATTCCTATCGGAGTTGTCGGGGCAATTGTGCCTTGGAATGCGCCAACGCTTGTCACCACCATGAAACTGGCCCCCGCACTGGCTGCCGGTTGCGCGATGGTTATCAAGGTGGCCGAACATACGACGGTTACGACATTCGAACTCGCCAAGCTCATCGAAGAGGCGGGCTTCCCGCCGGGCGTGGTCAACATCGTGCCGGGCTATGGGCAGACGGCGGGCGCGCATCTGGCCGGCCACCCGGACGTGAACAAGCTGAGCTTCACCGGCGAGCACCGGACCGCGCGCGAAATCATGCGCGCCGGGGCGACAAACCTCAAACGTGTTTCGTTCGAATGCGGTGGAAAGTCCCCCCATATTATTTTTGACGATGCTAATATGGAACAGGCCATAAATGCGGTCACCCACGCAGGCTTCATGGCCTGCGGACAAAGCTGCGCGTTGGGATCGCGCATTCTGGTCCAACGGTCGATGTATGACCGGGTCGTTGAAGAGGTCCAGCGCCGTGCGAAGGACGTCCGGGTCGGCGATCCAATGAATGAGACGACCCATGTCGGGCCGCAAACTCATCAGGCCCAGTATGAAAAGACGCTCGGCTATTTTGACATCGGCAAGGCCGAAGGCGCGCGGCTGTTGGCCGGCGGGACAGCCGTGTCCCCAAGCGGTTTGGAAAATGGCTACTTTGTCTCGCCGACGGTTTTTGCCGACGTGGATCCCGGAATGCGCATTGCCCAGGAAGAGATCTTTGGCCCCGTCGTGTCGATGATCCCATTCGAAACCGAAGACGATGCCATCGAGATTGCAAACGGCGTTCGGTATGGTCTGACGGCCGGGCTTTGGACCCAGGATCTGGGCCGCGCACACCGCGTCTCGCGCGAAATCATGGCCGGCACCGTCTGGGTGAACACCTACCGGATCCTGCATCCTGGCCTGCCATACGGCGGCTTCAAGATAAGCGGCATCGGGCGTGAAAACGGCCCCGACGCGCTTGAGGCCTATACTGAACCGAAATCAACCATGATCAATCTCAGCGGCGAATATCCTTATCCGTACGGCTGAGATGAACCGGAGTTCTGTCCGCATGCGCCCTCTTTCGGCGCACAGCGGGCCGACGCGACGACACGTCCATAAAAAAATTACCAACTAGGGAGAAAAAGGTGATTACCACATTGTTCAAATCAACTTCCGGCAAGAGCCTCGTCGGACGCTTTGCCATGTTGGCCGGGGGTATCGCTGCGATGTCTCTCTCGGCTTTTTCCGCGCAAGCCGCAGACGACCCGATTGTCATGAAGCTGTCGCATCCTTATCCGACCGTAACCCAGCACCATAAGAACGTCTCCAAATTCAAGGAAGAGGTCGAGAAGCGCACCGAAGGACGTCTGGTCATCGATGTCTTTCCGGCGCAGCAGTTGATGCCGATCACCCAGGAATTCAATGGGATGCTGTCGGGCCAGATCGACGCCGCCTATAGCCTGAATACAATTGCAGCCACCCTCGACCCTCTCTGGGGTGTTCTGGAGCTGCCTTTCCTTTTCGACATCACCGCCAGCGACCAGACTCATCTGCGTGAATTCGTGCAGAGCGAAAAAGGTGGCGGTGCATTGAAGGCGAGCATGAAGGAAAAAGGCATCACCGTCGTCGCAATCGCGCCGACCGACTATGTTGGCGCGACGATCAACACCAAACGTCCGATCAAAGCGATGTCGGATTTCGAAGGGCTGAAAATCCGCATTCCGGGCGGGAAATACCTTTCGCAAAGCCTGAAAGAGCTCGGTGCGTCGCCGATTTCCATGGCCTACGCTGAATTCAGCACCGCCATTGCGCAGGGAACAGTCGACGGGACCATCACGGGTGTCCTTTTCACCTATGACAACAAGATTCCGATCAACTACCTCAGCCAGGTTCCTCTCTGGTACGCTGGCCTTCCGCTAGTCGTCTCCAACCGCTTCTTCGACAAGCTGCCGGAAGACATTCAGCAAATTGTTTTGGAAGTCGGCGCTGAGATCGAGATCATGGGCTTTGATGTGACCGAACAGACGGTGTCCAGCACCCTGGAAAAGATTGCCACCGAGATGGACGTTCAGGTTGAGCCGCCGCTCACTCCGGAAGTGGCAGCGGCCATGCGGGAGAAGACGTCACCTGTGCTCGACGCCTTCATCAGCGACAACCCAGCGGGTCAAGCACTTATCGATGAAGCGAACCGCCTGCGCGATCAATAACGTTCCAAGGGGGCGGCACCTCCAACAAAGGGTCGCGCCGCCCTCACAATCCAATTTTCCTGGCCCGCAGCTAAAGTAGCTGCAGGTCAAAGGGGCTCGACAATGGCTAATACCGCGTGGAACGCCGATCAATTTCGTTATTTCTTCAGCCCGCGAGGGCATTACCAATGAAATCATTGGCAATCAAAATTGACCGCATCGCAGGCCGTCTTACCGTTATCATTGATTGGGTGGGCATCGCATTGCTCATCGTCAGTGCGCTCGTCGCCTTTGCCAGCGTCATCTTCAGGTACGGGTTCGGAGAATCCGACCAGATGATCGAAGCGATCTCGCGCTATACGGTGCTATACGCCTGTTTTTTACTTGTCGGCCCAGCGCTGTTTCGAAAGCAGCATATTGCCGTAGATGTCCTGTCCAATGCCCTGCCCGAAAAAACGCACCGCTATTGGGAGCTATTGCAGCGGGTTGTCTTCCTCGTGGTGGTCTGCGTGCTCTTTTGGTCCGGCATAGTCTGGGTTTCAGATCAATACCGCTTTGGGCTGACCATCTTTGGAAGTTCCACACCCGCTTGGATTCCCGCGACCTCGGTGCCGCTGGGCATGGGGGTGGCCGTATTGTTCGGCATTAGCGAAGTCATCACCTCACTCTACGTCGCGGTTACCGGAAATTCGGTAAACGAGCGTCCAAACGACCCTGTGTCGACCAATTAACGCTGGAGACTGCAACGTGGTTATTGGCCTATCTCTCTTCGCCCTGTTCCTGGTCCTGGGCATGCCGGTTTTCGTCGCGCTCACCGCATCGGGCGCCTACATGGGTCTGTTCGTGCTGGGTTTGCCAGTCTCGACGTTCGCCCAGCAATTCTACGTCTCGATGGACGTGTTCGTGCTGATGGCGGTGCCGTATTTCATCTTTTCCGGCAATATCATGCTGCACTGCGGACCCAGCGCCTACCTGTTCCGGTTCCTGGACGCCATGGTCGGCCACCTGCCGGGTGGCATCGCCGCAGCGGCGGTGATGGCTTGCATGATTTTTGGCGCCCTCTCTGGGTCCGGCATTGCCACGGTGGCCGCGGTCGGCGCCATCGCCATCCCCGAGATGTTACGTCAGGGGTACGACAAAAAGGGCAGTATGGGGTTGATCGTCTGTTCCGGCACTCTGGGCCAGATGATCCCGCCAAGCATTTACATGGTTCTCTTCGCCACGCTGGTGCAGGGCGACGTGTCGACCTATTTCGTGGCCGGCGTCATTCCGGGCATCCTGGTCGGCGTGTTCCTGATCGTGGTCGCCGTCGTACGGGCACGGCGTCTGGGCATGCAGGTCAAACCCGCCGCCAGCTGGGCGGAGCGATTTACCACGTTCAAAAAAGCCTTCCCGGTTCTGCTGATGCCCCCCGTCGTTCTGGGCGGCATCTATGGTGGTATTTTCACCCCGACCGAAGCCGCCGCCGTCTCAATCGTTTATTCGCTGCTGGTGAGCAAATTTCTCTTCCGCACGCTGACGATGGAGAACTTTCTGCTGAGCGCGCGAGACGCCATCATCAGCACCGCAGTCATCTTCATCATTCTTGGCGGAGCGACCATGATGGCGGTCATGGTGACCTACCTCAAAGTGCCACAGGCGCTGATGGCCGGGATCACCGAACTGGGGCTTAGCCCACTGATGTTGCTGCTGGCGATCATTGCCCTGTTTTTCGTGCTGGGCATGGTCATGGACCCGGTCCCGATCATGTATATCACCATCCCGATCCTGCTGCCGGTACTGATCGAAGCCCAGATCAACCTCCTGCATTTCAGCGTCATAACCGTCGCCGCGATGATGGTGGCGCAAGCGACGCCGCCGTTCGGCATGGCCTTGTTTGCGATGTCCGGCATGTTCCGCGAACCGATTTCGGCCGTGGTCAGGGGAACTCTGCCCTTTCTGGTGGTGCTGATGATCTGCACGCTGATCATCGTCTTTATACCAGAGCTCAGCCTTTTCCTGCCCGACTTGATGAATGCCCGTTGAGGGAAAGTGTAACCTAGTAGAGGAGACTAAAAAATGAACAGACTTCAGGACAAAGTGGCCGTCATCACGGGTTCAGGATCCGGCATGGGCGCATCGGCGGCCAAGCTGTTTTCCCGCGAAGGTGCCAAAGTCGTCGTTGTGGACCTGAATGCCGATGCAGGACAATCTGTCGCCGATGACATCAACAAAAGTGGCGGCGAGGCGATTTTCGTTCAGGTCGACACCGGCAAAGAGGCCGACCTCAAGCGTATGGTCGATGAATCGATCAAGGCGTTCGGTCGCGTGGATGCGTATTGGCACAATGCCGGCATTGCCGGTGCCGGCGCCATTTCGGAGACCAGTGAAGAAGAATACGACCTTCAGCTTTCAATTCACCTCAAAGGCGGGTTCTTTGGCTTCAAGCACCTCTTGCCGCATATGATCAAAAACGGCGGCGGCTCGGTGCTGTTCACCAGCTCCGTTTCCGGTTTGAAGCCCTCGCCGGCATCCCCCAGCTATTCGATTGCCAAATCGGGGCTGAATATTCTGGCCCAATGTATCGCGCTGGGTCATGGCAAGGATAACATCCGCGCCAATACCATCTGCCCCGGCCCGGTCGAAACGCCGCTTTGGCCATCGTTTATGAACCGGAACCCGGACATCATCTCGCCAGAGGTGCTGACGCAGAAATTCATCGAACGGGTTCCGCTTGGCCGTCTTATCCAGCCAGAAGAGATCGCCGATGCCGCTCTGTTCCTCTGCTCGGACGATGCCAAGATGATCTCGGGCGTTCTGCTGCCTGTCGACGGAGGGCTGGTCGTTGCCTGATACGTCCATGTCCTTCCGCCTGTCAGCGCGTCAGGAAGAATTCCGTCAAACCGCCGAGAAATTCGCGCGCGACGAACTTAGGGCTGTGGCCGTCGAGTGCGAAAGCACCGGCGCGCCCGTGTCGGCGGCAACGCGCCGCCGCATGGGCGAGCTGGGCTTTCTGGGCGTCAACATCCCAGAGGAATATGGCGGTCTGGGGGTCGGCAAGGTCGACGCGTTGATCGTGCTCGAAGAGCTTGCGAAAATCTCACCTGCCTCGGCCTTTCCGGTTTTCGAATCCAACTGCGGTCCAACGCAGACCATTCTTTATGCCGCCCCTGAGTGGTTAAAGAAAAAGGTTCTGCCCCAGGTCTGTTCGGGGGATTATATGGTTTCGGTTGCCATGTCCGAACCCGACACCGGCACCGCAATGACCGACCTGACGACCCGCGCCGAGCGCAAGGGCGACAAGCTGGTGATCAACGGCACCAAACGTTGGTGCAGCGGTGCGGGCTATTCCGAGGGCTACGTTTTGTATTGCCGGCTTGAGGACAAGCCCGGCGGGGCTGGCGTGGGGGCCGTCTTTTTCGAAAAGGACACCCCCGGTGTCAGTTTCGGGCGCCCAGAAAGGTTCATGGGCGTTCACGGGTTTCACAACGCCGAAATCTATCTTGATAACGTCGAAATCCCTGTCGAGAACATCATCGTTCCCGCGGGGGGCGTAAGCGATCTGATGCAGACCTTCAACATGGAGCGTTTGGGCAATGCGACCTGCTCGCTGGGCATCGCTGCCTCGGCATTGGAGGTCGCACTGGAATATACGCAGGAACGCACTCAGTTCGGCAAACCCCTCGTCGATTTCCAGGCGGTTCAACTGCGGCTTGCCGAGATGAAGGTGGATGTCGATGCCACCCGTCTCTTGATTCACCGCGCAGCGGTCGAAGCGGGCGATGGCCTTCCCTCTATGATGGATACCAGCGTCGCCAAGTGTTTCGCCAACGAAGCCGTCCGTCGCGTCGTCGCCAACGGCATGCAGGTCATGGGCGCTTGCGGCTATTCGTCCGATTATCCGATGGAGCAAAAGGTGCGCGACTCCTGGGTCTGGGGCATCGGCGGTGGCCACATTGACATGCAGAAGACCAATATTGCCAGCGATCTGGTTGGCCGCCGGTTTTCACAACGTTGATAAGGGGATAAACGATGTATACGGATCGAGATTTCGGCTTCACTGAAGAACAAATGTTGCTGCGCGATTCCGTCCGCGATTTTGTGCGCAACGAAGTTCCCGAAGACTACGTCCGCCACTGCGACCAGAACAAGATCCCGCCGCTGGACACCTATGACAAGATGGCCGACCTTGGCTGGCTCGGCGTGGCGATCCCCGAAGAATATGGTGGGTCGGGCCTGGGCTTTGTCGAACTGGGTATCATCCAGGAAGAGCTGTCCTATGGATTTCTTGAACTGGCCGTGCTGTTTTATCGCGCCACAGTGCACGGCGCACATTCGCTTCTGACTTACGGTAGCGAGGAACAGCGGCGCAAGTACCTGCCGCTGATCGTGGAGGGCAAGTTCAAATCCTCGATGAGTTTGACCGAACCGAACGCAGGCTCGGATGCCTCGGCCGTGCAGACCCGTGCTGTCGCTGACGGGGATCACTTCATCATCAATGGGGCCAAGGTCTTCAATTCCCAGATCGACCTGGCCGACCGTACTGTGCTGGTAACGCGCACCGATACGGAGGTGCCAAACCACAAGGGTATCAGCCTCTTTTTTGTCGACCCCAAGACTCCAGGCGTCACCATCGAGCGCCTTGAGACGCTTTGTTTCCGCTCGGTCGGCACCAACCGGGTGACCTACGAGGATGTGCGGGTGCATCGCGACGACCTTTTGGGCGATCTGAATGGCGGCTGGAAACACTTGATGACCAACCTTAACAAGGAACGGTTTTCGTTGGCCGCACAGGTGACCGGGGCATCGCAGGCCGCGCTGGACTGCGCGTTGAACTACGCCAAGGAACGAGTTCAATTCGGTCAGCCGATCGGCAAGTTTCAGGCAATTCAGCACAAGCTGGCCGACATGCAGGTGGCGGTGCACACCTCACGCCTGTTGACCTACGATCTGGCACGTCGCCTGGATGCGGGGCTGGCCTGTCGCAAGGAGGCCTCGATCGCAAAGGTTTATACCACCGAGGCCTATTCCCGCGTTGCTGATGAGGGCATGCAAATCCTCGGCGGCTATTCCCTGACGCCTGACTTTCCGATGGAGCGGCATTTCCGCGACGCGCGCCTCATGCGGATCGGCGGCGGCAGCAACGAGGTCATGCGCAATTCAATTGCCAAGGATTTGGGCTTGTAAACCGTCGCTTTTGCGATGGCTCACAGCAAAAAAACCCGCCTCGCGGCGGGTTTTTTCATTCACGATTACGGCCTCGCTTAAGGAACCAGAACCGCGCGGCCGATGATCTTACCTTCTTCCAGCTGGTCGAGAAGTTCGCTCGCCTTTTCCAATTCATGGGTCTGGGTCGGCAGGGCCGGCACCTTGCCATCCACCGCGAGGGCCATCAATTCACCGAATTCCTTCAACGATCCGACATAGCTGCCCAGGATCGTCACCGCCTTGACCGGGATCAGCGGCAGCGGCCAGCTGGCTGCCCCGCCAAACAGGCCGACCATGACGATCTTGCCGCCCTTGCCGACAGCATCGAACGCAAGGCCCGCGCTGCTTTCGGCCCCGACCAGATCGATCGCTGCCAGGGCCGGGCCGCCCACCGCTGCCTGCACCTGCGCCACGGCATCATCCGCGGCACCGTCAATCGCCTGGGCCGCGCCCGCTGCCAGGGCCGCCTTCCGCTTGGCCGGGTCGAGATCGACCACCACGGGCGCAAGCCCGCCCATCGCCTGAACCAACCCGATCGCCATCAGGCCAAGCCCGCCGGCCCCGATGATGACCACCGGCGCTTCCTTTATCGTGTCCTCGACCTTTTTCAGCGCGGAAAACGTAGTCAGGCCCGAACAGGCCAGCGGCGCGGCAATTTCGGGGCTGAGCGTGCCCATGTCGAACAAGTAACGCGGATGTGGGATCTTGATCGTGTCGGCATAACCGCCATCCACATTCAGCCCAAGATACTGCGGCGACGCACAATAGTTTTCACGCCCCATATTGCACTGGAAACAATCGCCGCAACCTTGCCAAGGATAGATGACGTAATCTTTGCTGGTATCGACCTCGCCAGCGTCCGGACCCAGGGCCAGGACCCGCCCGGTCGGCTCGTGCCCCATGACCAGCGGCAGCTTCAATCCGCGATCGCCAAAGCTGAGAGTTCGCCCCTGACCCAGGTTATACGACCCCTCGCGGATGTGCAGATCGCTGTGACAAATGCCGTTTGCCGTCACGCGCAACAGGACTTCTGTCCCCGAGACGGTCGGATCGGGCCGGGTCTCGCTCGTGAGGGGCTTTTTAAAGTCGGTCAGGCTTTGGCATTTCATGATCATATCCCTTGAGATGTATCTATTTCATTATCAACCGGCGCATTGAGAGCTATTTAGGCATTCCGCCATTCTCACCCCTCTTCGGGAGTTTTTCGCCGGTCTTTGGCCCAGTGCAGAGAACCATAGGTTTTGACTATTATACTTAGATGATCCCGTCATCCAATTGGCAATAGCTTATCACATGGGTGATCATTCTCATCGCAAAGCAACAAGCACTTTGCGTGGGCCCGCCTTCAATGCCAGCCGCAGGATGAAAAAGGCGGTCACAGACCAAGTCGTTCGCAAAGCCGAACCGGAGACCGTCGTTCATTTCAAGCCAATTCCGACAAAACTGCGCCGATAGGTCGAATTGTGGAATTGCAAACTGCGGGCCTGCCCCTTTTTTGCGTCGGGCGATCAAAGTCATGAGGCCCAAGGCAATCATACTGCCCGACCTTATCAACCTGCTAAGACAACAAGCCGCGCCGCACGAGGTTGCCGCCCGCCAGCAATAGCACGACCAGCGTTGCCTTGCGGAACGCCTGTTGGTCGATCCGGTCCTGCACCTGAAACCCCAGCCACATTCCGGACAACGCCGGCACAAGAAGGGCCACCGCAAACGGCAAGGTATGCCATCGCACAACGCCGCTGGCGATATGCGCCACCAGCAGCGCGGCCGCCCCGAGGCCGTAGATCACGCCCTGCACCCGGACGTGCTCTTTCTTGGGCGTCTTGAGCGCCGTCAGGTAAGCCACCGTCGGCGGCCCCCAGACCCCGGAGATACCCCCGATGGCCCCGGCGAAGGCGGCGGTCAACACTTCGATCCAGCGGGGTGGATGCTCCGCGAGTGTCAGCTGAACGCCCATGAGCTGCGTCACCGCGAAAAGTGCTATTGGCACGCCGATCATCAGCAACATGGCGTCCACGGGCAGGATACGGACCATTTGCGCCGAGATGATCAGCGTCAGAAACCCGATCATAAGGAACATCCTGAACCGCTTGACGGACGCCCAAGCCGGGGCAACCCCCTGTCGCAGCGCCTGCCACCCGTTGGTGGCCAGCGTCGGCAGGATGAGCCCCGCCAGCGCCAATTCCGGCGAGACGAGAGAGCCCATCCCCGAGATCATGATCATCGGCATGGCAAAGCCGACCATGCCCTTGACCACCCCGGCGACGAAACCGATAAACAGGCAGCCAAGCAAGGCGGGAACAGGCACGATGTCGGTCAGAAATTCCATCCCGGCGCAATACGCCTCCCACCCGACCTACGCTACTGCAAAATTTGGTGCGCAACAAAGCGTCATATCACGGCCTTTCCACGCATATTTGTTGCGCTGCGCATGCAAAGTGGATATGGCCGTCTGAAACCGAAAAGGGGATGATCAATGCCGCATGATGGACAGGACCTGACCGATACCAAGAACTGCCTGCTACCGGATCTTCTGTCGCTGACGGGCGCTACGATCGCACCGCTCGAAGACCTGCTGAGCAAGGCTCAGGCGCATGTTCGCAAGACGGTGCTGGAAGGTGGAGACCGGATCACGACGACCGCAGTCGAACGCCACCAAACCGCGACCCATGGCCTCGCCTGGCTGGCCACCTATGTAGAATCCCTGCGCCAGATGCAAAAGTGGGCGGAGAGGTTGACGGCGGATGGCAAATTCTCAGAGCTTGAGCAACTGATCCACCAGATCGCCTTTGGGGAATACCTTTGGCAGATCGCGGGCGGCATTCAGATGTCCCAGAACGAGATCGTGCGCCTCCAAGACATCGGCCTCGCCCCGGCCGATCAGGAAGCGCTGAATTCCGACGCCATCCGCACCCTGCGCGAAGGCGGCAATACGCAGGCCGCGCGCAGCCGTCTGGCCGAGCTAATTGTAGAACAACAGGGCGCGACCCTCTACGGCGCCTCGGGCCTCGACGAAGAGCTGGAAATGATCCGCGACCAGTTCCGCCGCTATGCCGCTGATAAAGTCGAGCCCTTTGCGCATGACTGGCACCTCAAGGACGAGTTCATCCCGATGGAGGTCATCGAGGAGCTTTCAGGTCTCGGGGTCTTTGGCCTGACGATCCCGGAGGACTTCGGCGGGTTCGGCCTTTCCAAGGCGTCAATGGTCGTCGTCTCCGAAGAGCTTTCGCGCGGCTACATCGGTGTCGGATCGCTTGCCACCCGATCGGAAATCGCGGCTGAACTGATCCTCGGCAGTGGTACGGACGAGCAGAAAGCCCACTGGTTGCCCAAGCTTGCCAGCGGAGAGATCCTGCCAACGGCCGTGTTCACCGAACCCAATACCGGCTCGGACCTCGCGTCCTTGCGCACACGCGCGCTCAAGGACGGCGATGACTACCGGATCACCGGCAACAAGACCTGGATCACGCATGCCGCGCGGACCCATGTGATGACCGTGCTGGCCCGGACCGATTCCGATTCGACCGATCACAACGGCCTGTCGATGTTCCTTGCGGAAAAGACGCCGGGCACCGATGCCGATCCATTCCCGAGCGAAGGCATGACCGGTGGCGAGATCGAGGTGCTGGGGTATCGCGGCATGAAGGAGTACGAGCTGGGCTTTGACAATTTCCACGTGAAGGGCGAGAACCTTCTGGGCAGTGTTGAAGGTCAGGGGTTCCGGCAATTGATGCGAACCTTTGAAGCGGCCCGCATCCAAACCGCCGCACGCGCCATCGGCGTGGCGCAGTCGGCCATGGACCTTGGCCTGCAATATGCGCTGGACCGCAAGGCGTTCGGCCAACAGCTGGCCGATTTCCCGCGTGTCTCGGGCAAGCTGGCAATGATGGCTGTGGAAATCGCCGTCGCGCGCCAGCTCACTTACTTCTCGGCTTACGAAAAGGATAACGACCGGCGGTGTGACCTCGAAGCGGGGATGGCAAAACTGCTCGGTGCTCGGGTGGCCTGGGCCTGCGCCGACAACGCGTTGCAGATCCACGGCGGCAACGGATTCGCGCTGGAATACAAGATCAGCCGGATCCTCTGCGACGCCCGGATCCTGAACATCTTTGAAGGCGCGGCCGAGATCCAGGCGCAGGTGATCGCGCGGCGGCTTCTCGGGTGAACACCTTCGACTAATCGCCGGATAATTTTAGGCCTGCCCGTTGCGGCAGGCCTTTTCCATTTGCGCCGGGCAACCGAATTTTTGATTCCCGGTGAAACTCGTATCCCCCAGTCCTCGTGGTTGAAGGCATGACAGGCCTGAGTGAAGGCCGCACAACAACCGGAGGATATACTCATGAAAACGAAAATTATTGCCGCCATCGCCGCAGCAGGCATCGCCACCGTCGCAAGCGCACAAAGCAACCCGACCGTCGGCGGCGCGCCGATGATGGCCGACATGACCATCGCTGAGAATGCCTCGGCAGCCCCGAACCTCACGACGCTGGTCTCGGCCGTCAAGGCCGCAGGCCTGGTCGACACGCTGATGAGCGATGGCCCATTCACCGTCTTCGCACCGACCAACACCGCCTTTGGCATGATTTCCGAAGCTTCGCTGAACCAGCTGATGGCTGAAGGCAACCAGAAGCAATTGCAGCAGATCCTGACTTGCCACGTCGTCGCAGCCGAAGCGTTTTCGACCGATATCGTTGGCATGATCAACGATGACGGCGGGATGCATGTTGTGCCGACAGTCGGCGGCTGCGAATTGCAAGCCTACATGGAAGGCGGCAAGGTCAAGCTGAAGGATGAGAACGGGCGCATCGCGACCGTGACAACTGCCGATGTGGACCAGTCGAACGGTGTCGTGCACGTCATCGATCGCGTTCTCTTGCCGGCTGGCCAAGCTGGCTGAGTCGAGGCCCGGAAAAGCTGATTTTCATTCGCAACGCGCGGATGACTCTTGGGGCGGTTGCAGGACCGCCCCTTTTTGTTGCTTCTTGGCTCGATCCCGACCAAGATTTCTCCAGCTTCAATCGCAGCCCGGACCCGGTATTGGGCGCGGCGTTTGGGTTCGTCCTGAGTTTAATTGACGTTGACAACTAAAAGGGCCGCGCATTAACTGCCTCCATGTCACAAAATCCTTGCATCATATGTGTCGCCATCACGGGCTCTGTTCCGCAAAAGGCCGACAATCCCGCCGTTCCGATCACCGTATCCGAACAGGTCGAATCCACTCATGAGGCATTCGAAGCCGGTGCCTCCATCTGCCACGCGCATGTGCGCAACGATGACGGCTCCCCCTCCTCCGACCCGGAGAAATTCGCCCGCCTCAAGGAAGGTCTGGAAACCCATTGCCCCGGCATGATCCTGCAGTTTTCGACAGGTGGACGGTCCGGCGCAGGCAAGGAGCGTGGAGGCCATCTGCCCCTGTCCCCAGATATGGCCTCTCTTTCCGTGGGGTCGAACAACTTCCCCAGCCGGGTTTATGAGAATCCGCCGGACCTCGTGGATTGGCTGGCGCAGGAAATGCTGACCTATGACGTCAAACCCGAGATCGAAGCCTTTGATCTATCCCACATCCATCAGGCAGCGGCGATGTTTGCCAAGGGCAAGATCGCCCAGACCCCCTACGTGCAGTTTGTCATGGGCGTGAAGAACGCGATGCCGGTGGACCGTGAAACTTTTGATTTCTACATCCAGACCATGGCGCGCCTCTTGCCCGAGAGCCCGTGGTGCGCCGCCGGGATCGGCGCAGGTCAGTTGACGATCAACGAATGGGCCGTTGCCGCCGGAGGTCACGCACGCTGCGGGCTTGAAGACAACGTTCGTCTCGACAAGACCACGCTCGCCCCGTCGAACGCAGCCCTCGTCACCCGCGTGGTCGATATCTGTGCCAAACATGACCGCCCCGTCGCCAGCACCGCCGAGGCGCGCAAAATCCTGGGCCTGGGTCGGGCGGCCTGATCACTGCCATCACATGCCTTCCTAAAGGATAAGGAACGCCGCGCCCGGTACTGGGTGCGGCGTTCTGGTTTTCCGACTCCGGACCCGCGAACGCGCTCAGTAGAGCAGTCGCACCAACACCAGTGAAATCCCCGGAAACAGCACCAGCAATGCGACCCTAAGGACGTCGGAGCCGACGAAATACATCACGGCCCCATAGGTTCGCGCGATTGGCGTCTCGCGGTCCATCGAATTGATCACAAAGAGGTTCAGCCCGACCGGTGGCGTGATTAGCCCCACTTCGACCACGATCAGGACGATGATTCCGAACCAGATCGCGAAATCCTCCGGACCCATGCCGAAATCCAGCACGGATACGATGGGAAAGAAGATCGGGATCGTCAGCAGGATCATCGACAGGCTGTCCATCAGGCATCCAAAGACAAGGTAAAGCGCGAGGATCAGCGCCAGCACCATCCACGGATTGAACGCCCGCGCGACGACCCAGGCCGCAAGCTCCTGCGGAACCTGCGTCAGCGCGAGAAAACCATTGTAGAATGCCGCACCCAGCACGATGAAAAAGATCATCGCCGTGCTTTTCGCAGTGGCGTAGAAGCTGTCGAGCCAAACTTTTCCTCGCAGACCGCCGTTGCAAAAGGCGATCAACCCAGTCGCGGCCGCCCCCACGGCGGCACCCTCGGTCGGCGTGAAGAGACCCAGGTAAATCCCGCCGACGACGACAAGGAAGACCACCAGAACCGGCAGCACTGGCACCAGCGCCCCAAGGCGCTGTCGCGTCGATGCCCGCGGCCGCACCCCCGCTGCCTCGGGATGCAGACGAACATAGATTGAAACCGTGATCATGTAACCAACCGCGGCGAGGATGCCGGGAATGAGTGCCGCAAGGAATAGCTTGGCAATGTTCTGTTCGGCCAGGATCGCGTAGATCACCAGGATCACCGAAGGCGGAATGAGGATCCCCAGGGTCCCGCCCGCCGCCAGCGTCGCCGAGGAAAACCCGCCCGAGTAGCCGTAACGCTTCATCTCCGGCAAGGCGACCTGCCCCATGGTCGCTGCTGTCGCAAGGGAGGATCCGCAGATCGCTCCGAACCCGGCACAGGCGCCAATCGCGGCCATCGCCACCCCGCCGCGCAAATGGCCCAGCCAACTCTGAGCCGCCTTGAACAACGCCTGGCTCATCCCGCCGTGGGTCGCGAACTGTCCCATCAGCAGGAACATCGGAATGATCGACAGCGAATAGGACGAGAAGGTCGAGTATGTCTCGGATTTCAGCCGGGCAAGCGCGAAGGTGGCATCCCCGTTGATGAGGTAGAGCCCGCCGAAACCGACACTGAACATCGCCAGACCGATCGGCATCCGCAAGAAGATCGCCACCATCAGCACCGCAAAGGACGCCAGCCCGATGTCGAAATTGCTCATCCCGGCGCGCCTTGGTCACTGGGCAGAATGCTCCGTCCGGCCGCGATCTCGACGATCCGCACCATCGCCACATAGGCCGCGACGATGGCTGCGACACATGCGCCGATAAGCGACACGGCATAGGCCCACCAAACGGGGAACTGCAGCAACATCGTCGTCTCGTCGTAACGCATCTTGCCCAGCATCCCGCCCCAAAGCCGCCAGGCGATGACCACCAGCACCACGGCAAACAGCAGGTCCCATGCCAGATCCAACGTCCGGTTGAACGCGGGCGGTAACCGCGACGACAAGACATCGACCCGTGCGTGCGCGCCAGTGATCTGCGCCAGCGGTAGAAAGGCAAAAATAGCAAAGGCGACACCGGCCTCGACCAGTTCGAAATCGCCCGTCACAGGGCCGACACCGGCCTCCAGGAGGGATCGCGCCAGCCCGATCAAAAATCCCGCGGCGATCAATTCGTGCATCAGCGTGTTGAGGCCCCGTCCGGCGACAGACACCACGATCAAGAGGATCAGCGCGGATAAGACCAAACCGCCCAGAATGGCCGAAAAGCGCGCCAGTTTCACGAAAAATGCCGTCAAGATGCCTTGCGCCCTGTTATGGGAGATGACCGAGCGTAACTCGTGCTGGGCCCACCGATGTACCTGTAGCAAAGCGCGCCGCCTAGTCGCTCTGCATTGCGATCAATGCACGCGCCTTCTCAAGCAAGGTCGTGCCATCTATGCCGCCCGCCTCCATCTCGGCCACCCACCAGGCCTCGATCGGGGCGGCGGCGGTCTTCCACGTTTCAATCTGCGCCTCGGTCAGCTCGATGATGGTGTTGCCTCTGTCGCGGGCAATGGCAAGCCCCGGCGCATCCGCCGCCTGCATGACACGACCGGCGAAGGCCGAAAACTCTTCGCCCGAATTGGCGTCTATCACGGCCTTGAGGTCATCGGGCAGGGCGGCGTAGCGGTCCTTGTTCATCGCGAACATGAAGGTCGCTGTATAGAGCGCGCTGTCCCCAAAGGTGGTGTGGTTCGTCACCAATTCGGGAACCTTCAGGACGGTCGTGACCTCCCACGGGATCGCCGTGGCGTCGATGACACCTTTGGAGAGGGCTTCGGGCACCGCCGGCACCGGCATGCCGATGGTGGTCGCGCCGAGGGTCGTGAACATCTTGTTTGTTACGCGGGTCGGCGCGCGTAGCTTCACACCGTTCAGATCGCCGACCTCGGTGATGGGGGATTTGGAATGGATCACGCCGGGTCCGTGCACCCAGAGGCCGAGCATCTTGTAGTCGGCAAAATCCTTGTCCATCATTTCGGCCTCGGCATATTGCCAGAAGGCCCGACTGGTCGCCTCGCCCGTCGTCATCGTGAACGGCAACTCAAAAGCCTCCGAGCGGGGAAACCGCCCTGGCGTATATCCGGGCAACGTCCAGATGATGTCGGCAACGCCATCGAGAACCTGATCGACCAGCTCCGGCGGGCGGCCGCCAAGTTGCATCGAGGGGTAGCGCTCAATCTCGATCCGCCCGCCGCTGTCCTGCTCGACCTTGTCGGCCCAGACGTCCAGCACTTGTGCGGGGATAACCGATTGTGCCGGCAGGAATTGATGCATCCGCAAGGTGATGTCCTGCGCAAACGCGGCAGCACCGGGCGCTGCCAGCGCCACGACGCAAGCAACTCCGCGCAATATGGATAATGTGAGTGACATGTAACGCTCCTGTCATTCGGCTGTATCTCGTGCCACCTCGCGAGGAGGGAGACGTTCGCCGGTACCGCCGGGTCGCGCCCGTGATAACCGCCAGAGAAAGTGACGCAAGGTCAATTATCCTGGTTTTATCGAAAAGCACGCAAGGAAACGGGGTCAGCGGTCGCGCGATCCGTCTAAACGCACAGGCATCATCCGCCCCAAAGCACTGCCCCGAACAAGCCGCATCATGGCGCGCGGCACAGAGGACACGCCCGTTTAGCTGGATGTCAAATATCCTGCGGGTGCATTCACCTGCTTTACGAAATCCAGCGCCGGACCGGTCAGGGCGGCGGTCTGCTGTTTGAACTCATAGTGCATTTCGCCGTCATCTTCTGACGCAGCGACGATCAAGCAATGCCACAGCATCCGGCCGCCCTCATAGACGTCGACGACACCACGCAACGGGGGGACATCCGTACTCGAAACGACGAACCCCTGCCGGTGCAGTTGCAAGATCGGATAAGTCTTGTCACCGGCAACGACATGCAGGCGGGCAGACTTGCGAAGCGCCAATTTCCGGGCCGCTTCCAGACCTTCGTAGAGATCCTTGGACAGATAGGTTGTCATGAACGCTCCTCCAGGTCCCAGCATGGACCCAAATATGTAAGCGTCAAGTTAACTGATCAGTTCCGTGAGGATTGCGGAAATGTGGTGTTAAACATCCACAGCGCGGACACGCGGTCGCAACACATGCGGAATCGCGGCGTCATAGAGCGCGGAGTCCTTGAATTCGCGTATCTCGCCCAGCACCGGCCCGACGAGGATCAGTGCGGTCCGGGTGATCTTTTCCGCCCTGACCTTGCCCTGAATATCCGCCAGCGTGCCGCGAATGAACATCTGATCTGGCCAGCCCACGCGATAGGCGACCACGACCGGGCAATCCCCCCCGTAGTGCGGCGCGAGCTGCCGCTCGATCTCGCGCAGGTTGCGCACCCCGAGGTGGATCGCCAGCGTCGCCCCGGTACGCGCGAAATTCTCCAGAGTCTCACCCGATGGCATGGCCGTCGATTTCATCGACACGCGCGTCAGCACGATGGATTGCGCCACCTCCGGCACGGTCAACTCCTGCCCGAGCGCGGCAGCAGCAGCAGCATAGGCCGGCACGCCGGGAATGATCTCGTAAGGGATGCCATCGGCACGCAGGCGCCGGATCTGTTCCGCGATTGCCCCATATAGCGACGGATCGCCCGAATGCACCCGTGCCACGTCCTGCCCGCGCTGATGCGCTGCGACAATCTCCGCATGCGTCTCGTCCAGCGTCATCGGCGCGGTGTCCATCACACATGCGCCCGCAGGCACGCCCGCGACGACCTCCTCCGGCACGAGTGAACCGGCATAAAGACAGACCGGACAGGCCCCGATCAACCGTTGCGCCTTCAGGGTCAGCAGTTCCGGGTCACCCGGCCCGGCCCCGATGAAATAGACGGTCATGCGCGCACCCCCTTCTTATTGCTCGAAGTATCATTGTAGGTCTGGAGGGGCGCGCCCTTCAGATGTCGATTGCCCACCTCACGCAGGTCGCCGTCGATCCGCCGTGCATAGCCACGCGGCGTAAACATGCGCGGCCCCTCGCCCAGTTGTGCCAGCCGCGAGTTGGACGACCCGACCAGAACCACCGTCAGCATATCCACCTCGTCCACCTGCAATTCGTCCAATCGGCGATAGCGCACCAACTCTTCGGGCCGCCCGAGGTTCGAGGCGAGCATGACCGGTGTATCCGCAGGCCGATGCTGGAGAAGGATGTCGCGCGCCTCGGCCAGCAGGGTGCGCCGGCTGCGCGATACCGGGTTGTAGAATGCGATGACGAAATCGCCCTCGGCGGCCGCGTTCAACCGACGGACGATATCCGCACGCGGGGTCAGCAGATCACTGAGCGATATGGCGCAGAAATCGTGACCCAATGGCGCCCCGGCCCGTGCCGCCGCGCCCTGCAAGGCACTGACACCGGGGGAGCAGACGACCTCCACCCGCCGCGCGTCTGCGCTTACGCCGCCCTCGCCCGCGCCCCGGTCGAGCAGTTCGAACACCAGCGCACCCATGGCGTAGATCCCCGCGTCACCCGAACAGACGAGCGCCACATCGCGCCCCTCGCCCGCGCGCTCCAGCGCGTAGCGGCAGCGGTCTTCCTCTCCGCCCAAGGGGAAATCCGATCGCGTCTTGCCGGTCGCGAGAGGACCGAGCAGGTCGATGTAGAGCCCATAGCCCACCAATTCCTCGGCTTCGGAGACAAGGCGCGAAACCTCGGGCGTGCGCCAGCTCGCCTGACCGGGGCCGATCCCGACGATGGAAAGGCGTCCGCGCAGCCGCCCGCGCGGCGCTTCGATCACATCGGGGGTCGCCGCCAGCGCGCAGGTCGCGTTGGCTGTCTTGCGTTTGGGGCTGACCAGCTTGCCCTCGGCTCCAGTCCCGGCGAGCGCCGCGCCCTCGGAGACGCCGTGACAGCCGACCTCGGCAAAGACCACCTCGGACGGGCTTTCCAGTCGGTCCGCTTCGGCTTCCAATTCGGCCGCAGAGAACAGGCGCAACGGCAGGTCGAGCGCTTGGGCAAGGTCGATTACCGCCGGTTCGTCGGCTTTCACGTCAATGGAATGCACCGCGACCAACGCGCCCGGCGCGACATCCGCCTCCGCCAGCATGTTGCTGACCAGTGCGGCCAGCTCCTCCGGCGGGCAATCACGTGAACAGCCGACACCGAGCGCATAGCGTTGCGGATGGAAGGTCAGCGCCTCGCCGGTCGCAGGCCGTGTTGTGGCGCGGATCGCGACGAACTCCGCATCGCTGCCACCCGCAGCCGGAAGGTCGGCCAGCCAAGTCGCATCACCGGCGGCCTCGCCCGTCACCTCGGCCCGTGCGCCCGACAAAAGCCGCGCCATCGCGTCCTGCGCCAGCTCCCGCGTGCCAAGCCGCCATCCGGCAGGCGGCTCATCCAGCGAGACGCCAAGCGCGACATCGCCCCCCGTGGTCACCGCCGCCGTGGCGCCCAGACCGTCGGCGATTTGCCGCGCCAGCCGGTTCGCGCCCCGATGTCCGCCAAGCAGAGGCACCACGACCGCGCCGTCGTCCGAGATCGAGATCACCGCAGGCTCCGCCCGCTTGTCCGCCAGCAATGGGGCGACCGCGCGGATCAGGATACCACTGGCGCAGACCCCGATCACGGGACGGCCCGCCGCGAACATCTCGCGCGCGAAATCCAGCGCGTTGGCAAAGACCTCGTCCGCGCCTGTCACCCGCCCTTCGCGGCCGAACATCGGCACGTCGAGGGCATCCGCCACCCGGCGCGCGACCTCCGCCCCCGATCCCGAGACCGCCATCACCACAGGTTTCACAGCCATGGGTCTTCTCCCTTGTTCATCAGGATCATCGAAAAATACGGCGCGGTTTCCGGCGCCTGGGACAGAGGACAGACCACCTCGTCCGGCAGGCCGACGCGGGCGACATAGACCGCCCGGTCCAGCAGGCCGAGCGCGTCGAACACGCCGCGTATCTTGGCCATGTGGCGACCGACCTTCATGATCGCGACGGCCTCTGCCCCCGCGATGCGGTCGCGCAACTCCGGCTCCGGCAGGGGGCCGGGCAGCACGGTCAGACGTTCATTGCGCGCCACCAGCGGCTGGCCTGCGCGCGCGGCACATGCGCTGATCGAGGTCACGCCGGGCACGACCTCCACCTCGTAGCGATCCGCCAGTCGGGCAAAGACATACATGAAGGAGCCATAGAAAAACGGATCGCCCTCGCAGAGGCAGACGACATCCTCACCCGCATCCAGAACGGCGGCGATCTCGTGGGCGCCCCGGTCGTAGGCCGCCTGCGCCGGTCCGCGATCGACGCTCATCGGCACATCCATGACGATTTCGCGGGTGTTCGGCCTGATCAGATCGGCGGCAATCGCACGGGCAAAGCTATCGCCGCCCGCAAGTGCCGGGTAAGCGACGACACGCGCCGCGCCGATCAGCCGCGCGGCCTTCAGGGTCAAAAGATCCGGATCGCCCGGCCCCAGCCCAACACCGTAGAGCTTGCCCGTCATCGCTTGATCAGGCTCCACTGCGTGACCGGCATCGCGGGTTTCCACCCCGAAAGACGGCCTATCGCCTCGGCCCGCGCAACGGATATCTTGCACAGCTCGCCCCCGTGACGCGTATGAAGGCCCAGCATCACCTGCTCACTCTCGATGGTGACGGCATTGACGACCAGCCGGCCCAGCGGTTTCAGCGCGGACCAGGCGGCATCGAAGGCCGCCTCGCTCAGCCCGCCGCCAATAAAGACGGCGTCGGGGCGCGCCAACCCGTCCAGCGCCGCCGGCGCCTCGCCTTCGATCAATTGCAACCCCGGCACGCCGAGCGCCAGCGCATTCGCGGCCGCCATGGCCCGCCGGTCCGCGCGCGGTTCGATCCCGATGGCGCGGGCGTAGCGCGCACCGCGCATCCATTCGACCGCCACGGACCCGCAGCCAGTCCCGATGTCCCACAACAGCGCGCCGCGCATCGGCATCAGCTTGGCCAGCGTGACCGCGCGGACCTCGCGTTTCGTCATCGTGCCATCGGATTGGAGCAGCGCGTCCGCCAGACCGGGCACCCGTGGCAAGAGCGCGGCATCCGGCGCGGCGACACACTCGACAGCCAGAGTGTTGAAGGCCGGAACCTCGTGATCCCAGCTTTCCGCGACACCGTCAAAGCGCACCTCGTCCGGCCCGCCCATGTTCCCCAGAACCGTCAGGTGCGACCGGCCAAAGCCGCGTTCGCTCAGGAAAGCGGCGATCTGCCCTGGCGTCTGCGCGCCCGTGGTCAGGATCAGCAGCCGCGCGTCGGGCTGGATAAAGGCGATCATCTGCTCGACGGGGCGGCCATGAACGGTCAACGTCTCAAGGTCGGCCATCGACCAACCCATCCGTGCGGCGGCCAGTTGGAACGCGGAGAGCTGCGGGTGATAGACGATCTCATCCGGTGAGATGCCCCGCCCGATCCGCGCCCCGACCGAGAACCACAACGGGTCCCCGGTGGCGAGCACGACAACCCTGCGGCCGCGATACCCCTGCAAGACTTTGATCAGCGCGTCAAAGGGCGAGGGCCAGGCGACCCGCTCCGCCCCGACCGCGCCCGACAGGGTGTGGTGACGATCCCCGCCGACGATGACCTCGGCGGCCTCGACCACCGCGCGTGTAGCAGGAAGGAGGCCGTCCATACCGTCTTCGCCGATGCCGACGATATGCAGCCAGGGGGCGGTCATGTGGGAGAGGCCTGAGACGGGCAGACGCCGCGTGTCGGGAGAGCTGCCGAAATGACCATCATGCCGCCTCCCCCGGAAGACCCGCGGCCAGCGCGTTGACAGCCGCCGAAGCAATGGCCGACCCGCCGCGCCGGCCCCGCAGGGCGACGAAATCACAGCCGCGCGGCCGGTCAGCCAGTTCCGCCTTGCTCTCCGCCGCGCCGACAAAGCCGACGGGAAAGCCGAGGATGACGGCAGGGCGCGACGCGCCGGCTTCGATCAGCTCCAGCAGGTGAAACAGGGCGGTCGGGGCATTGCCGATCGCCACGACCGCGCCTGCCAGATGCGGCACCCAGAGGTCGACCGCCGCCGCCGAACGTGTCGTGGCGAGCTGTTGCGCGCGGTCCGGCACCTCGGGCGCGTTCAGGGTGACGATGACATCGTTTGCGGCCGGAAGGGTGCGGCGGATGATCCCGGCGGCAACCATCTCGCAATCACAGAGCACAGGTTGCCCCGCCAACAACGCCGCGCGCCCCGCCGCCCATGCCCCGGCGGAGAACGCGAGCCTGTCGGCCACGTCCACCATGCCGCAAGCGTGGATCAGCCGGATCGCGAGAGACTGCATGCCCGCCGGAAACCGTTCGAGCCGCGCCTCGCGGCGAACGGTCGCAAAGCTTTCGGCGTAGATCGCAGCAGGGTCTTTCTCGTAGGGGCGCAAGGGCAGGTCTTTCAGGGTCGGGGCCGGATAGGTCCGGCGTGTGATGATGTTCGCGGGGCGCGAGGATCAGCCGCGCTGCTTGCGCGCGCTTTCGGGTCCATGCGGATGCTGGGCGTGGGGGTATTCCGGGTGATGGTGCCCGTGGTCATGGTCATGGTCATGGTCGTGATGGTGGGAATGATCGTGATGATGGCCATGCGCGTGACTATGCCCATGATGGTGGTGGTGGTGGTCATGCCCCTCACTCTCCAACCGGCACTCACCGGTACAAAACGTCTCGCACAGCACGCAATCCTCCACGTTCGAACCGGGCGCGGAAGCACCCTGCCCCTCGACGTGGTGATGGTGGCTTTCCTGCGGCGCGCCGACCTCACCCTCGAAGCCCAGAACCTGCACGCGGTATTTGCAGACCGCGCAATTGGGCGGCGGCACCTCTCCGACCTGTTCGGTGACACGTTCGGCAAAGGTTTCCAGCACCTTGGGGTGATCGTTGAGGTATCCGGCCTTGACGAACTGGATGTCGGGATGGGCCGCCGCAACCTGATCGGTAAACCCGTAGATACGGTCGATCAGAATGCCGGTGAAGAGGAAGTAGGGAAAGACGACGACGCGTTTGTACCCCAGTTTCGTCACGTGGTTGAGGCAAGGCTCGACCAGCGGGAAGGTCACGCCGGAATAACCGACCTCGCACCAGCCAAAACCCAGGCCCTCGTGCAACATCCGCGCCACCTTGGCGACATTGCCATTGGCGTCGGGGTCCGAGGCACCGCGCCCGATCACGACGAGGCAGGTCTCCTCCAGCGGGACATCGCCGGGGGCCGAGGCCACGGCCTCGCGGATGCGGTCGGCGGCGGCGGCGATCATCTTGGGGTCAACGCCCAGTTCGCGCCCGTAGGTCACGTCGATCCCATGCTTGGCGGCGTAGGTGTTCAGCACCGTCGGGATGTCGTTCTTGGCATGCATCGCGGCGAACAGCATACCCGGCACGGCGAGAATACGCTCGCACCCCGCCTCGCGCAGACGATCCAGACCGTCGCGGATCACGGGGTTCGCAAATTCGAGATAACCGTAATCGACCGGCCAGTCGGGCGGCAGCAGCGCCGGCAGCTTTTGCGCCAGTACGGCGAATTCATCCACCGCCGCCTGGCTGCGCGAACCGTGACCGCAGATCATCACACCGGTCTTTGTCATGGCTCAGGCCTCCTGCGGTTCTTCTTCCGCGGTCTCGATGTCCTCGGCCTCGACCGTGTCACTATCGCTTTGCGAACGCGCGCCCTTGGCCCGCAATCCCTGCCACAGACCGATGGCAATAGCGCCTCCCAGGGCTGCGGCCCCCAACCAATGGCCGTGCCCGGCAACCTCACCGAGATGGCCGACATGCGCGGTCGCAGGAGCGGCGAAAATCGTCAGGAGAATGGCAAAAGCAATGCGCATGGTCTGTCCTTTCCAGTTGTGCGGAAAGGCTACGGTGGCCGCGACCGCGACCTCCGACGATCTGGCCCCTGCATCCCCTGTCTGGGTCAATGCGGATGGCCTGCACCTCTCCGGCCCCGTCGGGGCATCGTCGTGACCTCTATAGGCAGGACGGCGCGCAACGGCAATCGCCTTTCCCGGCATGATGCGGACTGATCGCGACGCCAATCCCGATGAGCAGGCTGTGCATCCGCGCAGGGACACTCTGCGGACACTGCGTTGGTCTCCTCCGTCCGGCGAATTATCTCCTGTGGTGAAAGGGAGAAGACGCATGGGTCAGTTGATCGACGGAACATGGAAGACGCAGCCTCTGAACACCCTGTCCAAGGACGGAGAGTTCGAACGCAAAGCCAGCAGCTATCGCAACTGGGTCACGGCCGATGGCAGCCCCGGCCCCACGGGCGAAGGCGGCTTCGCGGCTGAAAGCAGGCGCTATCACCTCTACGTCTCCTACGCGTGCCCATGGGCGCATCGGGCGCTGGTGTTTCGCCAACTGAAAGAGCTGACGCATCACGTCAGCGTCTCGGTCGTGCACCCTGAGATGCTCGATAACGGCTGGACCTTCGCACGCGATTTCCCCGGCGCGACCGGCGATACGCTACTGGGTAAGGGCTATCTGCACGAGGTCTATACCACCGCCGATCCGCAGGCGACGACCCGTGTGACCGTACCGGTGCTCTGGGACAAGACGCGCGAAACCATCGTATCCAACGAATCCTCCGAGATCATCCGCATGTTCAATTCGGCCTTTGATACGATCAGCGGCAACAGCGACGATTATTACCCCGAGGACCTGCGCACCCGGATCGACGACATCAACGACCGGGTCTACGACACGATCAATAACGGGGTCTACAAGTGCGGGTTTGCCTCATCGCAATCCGCCTATGACGCCGCTGTTAAGGCGTTGTTCGATAGCCTGCACTGGGTCGAAGGCATCCTGGGCGACAACCGCTACCTCGCCGGAGAGCAGGTGACCGAAGCGGACTGGCGGCTCTTCACCACACTGATCCGGTTCGACAAGGTCTATCACACGCATTTCAAGTGTAACCGCAACCGGATCGTCGATTTTCCCAATCTATGGGGCTATCTGAGAGAGCTTTATCAGTGGCCGGGCGTGGCCGAGACGGTAAACTTTGCCCATATCACACGGCACTATTACTATAGTCACGATCACATCAACCCGACGCGGATCGTCCCGATTGGCCCCGATCTGGACCTGATGGCGCCGCACGGGCGCTGAAGGGCAACCCGGCCTACGGGGCGGCAGACGAACGAAGCAACGTCCGAGCCACGCAGGGCAGACGTCACCGCCGAGCGCTGAAGATCAACTGAACAGCCGGAAATAGAGCCATCCCGGCAGAAACCGCGCGCCGCGAAAGACCATCGAGAACCACGTCGGGAAGGCGCGAGAGAAGCTGTCGGAATTCATATGTTCAAAGTAAATGCGCGCGGCCTCTTCGGGCTCCATCAAACCGGGCATGGCAAAATCGTTCTTGTCCGTCAGCCGCGTGCGAATGTATCCGGGATTGAGAAGCTGCACCTTGATGCCCTTGCCTTGCAGGTCACATCTCAGACTCTCCGCGAGCGCCATGATCCCGGCCTTGGTTGCCACATAAGGTGCCGCACCCGGCAACCCGCCGTAGGCTGTCAGTGAGCCGGTCAGAACAATGTGCCCCCGCCCACGCGCCGTCATTCCGGGCAGCACCGCCCCGACACAACGCATCGCACCGCCAAAGTTGACGTCCGCCATGGTCTGGGCTTTTTCGCTATCCCACTCGTTCGCACCAAAAGGCCAGTAGGCCCCGGCGAGGTAAACCATACCGTCAATTTCCCCAACCTCGTCAGCAGCAGCCGTAACGGCCTCGGGGTCCGTGACATCCAGGGGCAGGACGCGGGCCTGACCAGGCAGGTCATCGGCGAGGTCTTGCAATGCCTCGCGATTGCGGGCGGACAGGATCACGCGGATACCGACGCGGCTCAGCTGGCGGGCCAACGCGGCGCCCAGCCCCTCGCTTGCGCCAATCAACCAGTAGGTGCGCCCTTGCCATTCGATCATCAGATGTCTCCTTGTCCGCTCATTTGTCCGCCAACGCCATGCTGCGTTCCCATGCAAAACCAACGGGTGCGAGGCTGTGCGGTTCCCTAGCGCGAGACTTCGTGTCGCGGCGGGTTGGGGCGGCTGCGATAGCCCGCCCCTTTGAGCCAGAGCTTCAGCGCCTGCCAATGGATCAGCGCCAAGACCCGGCGTGACCCGAAGGGACGGCGCACCATCGCGGCGATCAGACTGCGATTGGTAAGCGGCGCAAGCGGACCGGTCAAGGTAGCGATCACGCCGTTCTCGCCGGCCGAATAGTCGATCCGAATGCCGACATGGTCCGCCCTGATGTCAAAGTGAAAGCGATACTCCCCCTCGGTCGCCTGAAAGGGCGAGACATGCATCACCTTGCGCGCACGCAGGGTCACGTCGCCGGTGATCGGGGCCAGATCATCGCGGTGACAAAGGTAGCTGTGGCGGTCGCCAAAGGTGTTCGTCACCTCTGCGATAACGCAAATCAGGCGGTCCTCGGCATCCTCGCAGAGCCAGAAGGCAACGGGGTTAAAAACATGGCCCAGGATGCGGGGCTGCGTCAGCAGGCGAATGCGCGTCGGCTGGGGCAAATCGGCTCGCGTCAGCACCTCGCGCACCCAAGGCGCCCCCCGACCCTGGTTCGGCGCGCCGCCGTGGTCGCTATCGTGAAGAGAGACAAAGCCGGCCCGGTTGCGTGCAAAAAACGTCGGAGCGTCCGGGACGCCCTCCGCATCGAGGAGGACATAATCGACGCCGTATCGAAACCGGTTGGTGACCGCCCCCTTGCGCCCGTGCCAAGTATGTCCGCGTAGATGCAAAACAGGGGTTTCGCGGGCGCGAGACTGACGCGGAACAGCCTCCCCTTTACCCACGAGGCCGACAGCGCCATCGCGATCGGCGGAGACGGTCCCCATCACACCGCCACCCGCAGCGGATCGCTGGCAGCGGCCGCAGCGGCGGCGTCGAGGCGGGTGGCGACCTCCATCGCGCTGGCCAGCCCGTCCTCGTGAAATCCGTTGCGCATCCACGCGCCGCAGAACCACGTGTTATTGCGACCGTTGATATGGCGCATCTCTTCCTGCGCACGCAGGGCGGCAAGATCGTAGACCGGGTGGCGCAGGGTGACCTCGTCATAGATCTTGGCCGGGTCGATCCGCCGGGTCGGGTTGAGGGTCACGAACATCGGATCATCCTTGGGTATCGGTTGCAGGCGGTTCATCCAATAAGTGAGGTCGATGGAATCTCCGGCCTCTCCCGCCGCTTCGCGCCCTTCGGCCTCGCGGTAGTTCCACGAGGCCCATGCCAGTCGGTTGCGCGGCATCGCCGCGTCATCCGCGTGCAGAACCACCTGGTTGGGCTGGTAGCGAATGTCAGAAAGGGCACTCGCCTCGTCAACCGACGGGTCGACCAGCAGCCGGAGCGTGTCGTCAGAATGGGTGGCAAAGATCACCTCGTCGAACCCCTCCCACCCATGGCCGGCGGTTTTCACATCCGCGCCGATCAGGGTGCGCCGGACTCCTTGCACCGGAGTGTTGCGCCGGATCGTCACGCCGTCGCGCCGCAACGCCTCGGTCAAACGGTCGACATATTGAACAGAGCCGCCCTCGACTGTGTACCACTGGTGTTGCCCGGTATGATTGAGCAGCGCGTGATTTTCAAAGAACTGGATCATCGCATGGGCTGGAAAATCGAGAATTTTGTCCTTGGGTGTCGACCAGATCGCACCCGAAAGTGGCAGCAGGTAGTAGTCGCGGAACCAGACCCCGGTGCCAAGCGCATCGAGTAGCTCGCCAATGGTCAGCCCCGGTTCCTGCGACATCTCCAGCGCGCGTGCGTTGAACCGCATCACGTCGCGCAGCATGCCGATAAACCGGGGGCTGGCGATATTGCGCATCTGGGCAAAGATCGCGCGCAGGTTGGTCAGACCATACTCCACCCGACCGCCGCGCACCGAAGCGCCAAAGCTCATATCGCTCTTCACTACCGGCACGTCGAGGTCGTCAAAGAGCCGCGTCAGCAGGGGATAGTTCGCGTAGTTAAACACGATGAACCCGGTGTCGACCGGCTGATCGCCCGCCTTTCCGGCCAGCACGGTGCGAGCATGTCCGCCAAGGCGCGGCGCGGCCTCGATCAGGGTGACGTCGTTATCCCTGGACAACATCCGCGCGGCCCCCATGCCGGAAATCCCTGCGCCGATGACGGCAATGCGGCGACGTTGGATCGCGACGGCTTCGAATGGCATGGATGGTATCCTTCAGATCAGGTTTGAAGGGGATACGGTGCAGAGGTGAAAATGGATGAAACTGCGATGAATTATTTTTCCCCGCCGTGAATGATCCGTCCGGGGGTCACGTGCGTAACCCTGTCATGATGCAGCAACGTGCCGTCCCCACTGCCCCCTCGTCCGGTCCGCCCGCGCATGTTATGCGTGGGGTCATAGCAATGGGGTCATGGCGTTTGAACGATAAGAAATCGGCGATCGAGGTCGAAAAGGCCGGCCTGAGCCGTGACATGGCCCTGATCCGCGAGGCACGGGACCGCGCGGCCTTTGCCCGCCTGTTCGGACATTTCGCGCCGCGTATCAAAGGCTTTCTCATAAAGTCCGGGACCGAACCCTCGGTCGCCGAGGATTGCGCGCAAGACGTCATGGTGACGGTCTGGAAAAAGGCGCATCTGTTCGATCCGGCCCGCGCCAGCGTGGCCACCTGGGTCTTTACCATCGCGCGGAACCGCCGGATTGATCTGGCGCGGCGCGAGAAACGTCCCGAACCCGAGGATCTGGGCTGGGGTCCCGAACCCGATCAGACGCAGGACGAGACGCTGGTGATGCAGCAGGACAGCGAGAGGCTGGGCACCGCCCTCGCAGCCCTACCGGATGCGCAGCGCCTCCTGATCGAGCAATGTTATTTCGGCGAACTGTCGCATCGCGATATCGCGGATGTCACCGGGCTACCGCTCGGGACGATCAAATCACGCATCAGGCTGGCGCTGGACAAGCTGCGCCATGCCATGGGGTCAACGCCATGACGATCAAACACCACCTGACCGAAAGCCTGCTGATGGGCTACGCTGCCGGGTCCCTGCCCGAGGCGTTCAACCTCGTCGTCGCCAGCCACGTCTCGCTTTGCGATGACTGCCGCGCGGCGGTGGAAAGCTACGAGGCGCTTGGCGGCGCGGTGCTGGACGACGCACAGGTTGCCATGGCCGAGGATGGGCTGGCCGATTGCCTCGCCCGGCTGGAGACCGCAGAGGCGGAGGTCGAAACGGCACCACCTGCGCCGCGCTCCGCCAATCGCGCCGCCAGCTTGCCCGCCCCTTTGCGCGACTACGTCGGTGGCGATATCGACGCGATCCGCTGGCGACCTGTCGGCGGCGGGGTCAAGCAGGCGATCCTGCCGACCTCCAAGAGCGCCTCGGCCCGACTATTGTTCATTCCCGCCGGGTCAGCAGTGCCGGATCACGGCCATCGCGGGGTGGAATTGACGATGGTGTTGCAAGGCGCCTTTGCCGATGCGACCGACCGCTTCGCGCGCGGCGACGTCGAGATCGCCGACGAGGATCTGGAGCATACGCCAATTGCCGACATCGGGGCCGATTGCATCTGCCTCGCCGCGACAGACGCACCCTTGCGGTTCCGATCGCTGATCCCACGCCTCTTGCAGCCGTTCCTGAAAATCTAGTCGCGCCGGGTCAACCGGGCGACCGTGGCGCTGGCGTCCTCGATCTCGGGCGCAAGCTCCTCGAAATCGAAGTTGTCGAGACGCGCGGCGCGTTTCCCGGCGCGCTCGGCGGCGGTGCCGATCCCATCGAGGTCGGCCCGCGCCTGATTGAAATGGGTGTCGAGCTTCTGAACCCGCGTGACCACCAGTTCGACGTCGCGATGCAGCAGCTTCAGTGTGCTGCGGATGGCCCCGGCCTGTTCGCGCATCCGGGCATCCTTGAGGATCGCGCGCATGGTATTCAGCGTCGCCATGCAGGTGGTCGGCGAGACGATCCAGACGCGCGCGGCAAAGCCATCGCGCACCACCTCTGGGAAATTGGCATGTAGTTCGGCATAGACCGCCTCGGAGGGCAGGAACATCAGCGCGCCATCGGCGGTTTCCCCGTCGAGGATATATTTCTCGGAAATCGCCTTGATATGCGCGCGGACCGATGTGCGGAACGCCTGCGTCGCGGCGCGAACCTCCGGCTCGGATTTGGCGGCGCGCAGGGCCTCGTAGGCCTCCAGCGGAAATTTCGCGTCGATAACGATGGGACCCGGGGGGTTCGGTAGATGGATCAGACAATCCGCGCGTTTGCCGTTCGAAAGCGTCGATTGCAGCGAATAGCTGTCCTTGGGCAGCGCCTTGGAGACGATGTCGTTGAGCTGAATCTCACCAAAGGCACCGCGCGTCTGCTTGTTAGACAGGATGTCCTGCAATGACAGCACATCGCCCGACAGCTTGGTGATATTCTCCTGCGCCCGGTCGATGGTGGCGAGGCGGGCCTGCAGTTCCGTCAGGCTCTTGGTGGTCTTTTCCGACCCGCCCAGCAATTGCTTGTTCACCTGTTCTTGCATGTCGGACATGGCGCGCGCGGTCTTCATCGCGTTGTCGTGCAGCCGGTCGGTCATCTGCTGTTGCACGGCGGCAAGGCGCGATTCCATGGATTGCAGCACCTGCGTCTGGCCCACGGCCTGCGCGTTGGAGACAGAGGTGATCCCCCCCGTCAATTGCTCCTGCCCCCGCCCGAGCGAGTCGACGGCCCGCCCCAGTTGATCCATCTGGTAGATCAGCGGCTCGGACGCACGTGCGGATCGCGCAACACCGCGCAGCGCAAGCATCAGCAGGATCACGATCAGCAGGGCCAGCGCCGCGCCGATGGCCAGCGCCAGAGTGATCGGGTCGCTGAGGTCGAGGGGAAGATTGCCAAGGTCCATCAGGTCCGCCCGAATAGCCGCTCAATATCGGAAAGTTTCAGCTCCACATAAGTGGGGCGCCCATGGTTGCACTGCCCTGACATGGGCGTCGCTTCCATCTCGCGCAGCAGGGCGTTCATCTCTTCGACCCGCATGCGACGCCCCGACCGGATGGAGCCATGGCAGGCGACACGGCTGAGGATCGCGTCGATCCGCGCTTTCAGCGTCGCGCTGTCCCCCGCATCGGCCAGTTCATCGAGAATGTCGAGCACCAGCGCGCGCGCATCGACTTCGCCCAGGATCGCCGGGGTCTCGCGCACGGCGACGGCGGTGCCGCCGAAAGGTTCGATGGTGAGGCCGAGGCCCTGCAGTTCTTCGGCGAATTCTTCCAGCCGGGCGCATTCCCCGGCGCTCAACTCAACGATCTCGGGGATCAGCAGCACCTGCGCGGCGACACCCGTGTCGGCCATCTGACGCTTGAGCCGTTCATAGACCAGCCGTTCATGCGCGGCATGCTGATCGACAAGGATCATCCCGGTTTCGGTCTGCGCGACGATGTAATTCTCGTGCAATTGCGCGCGCGCGGCCCCGAGGGGGAAGCTCTCCGCCGGCTCTGCCACCTCGACCACGGGCGCCGGGTCGAACCGTGCCGATGGTACCTCACCAAAGCCGTCAAAGGCCGCCGGGGCCTGTCCCTGATATGCGGCGGCGCGCGCTTCGGGCGTCGGACGGTCCATCTGATAGACGCGCGCCAGTCCCGAGGGTTCGGGCCGCATCGCCCCTAGGGTCGCGCCGGCGACGGTTGATGACGCGCGATGCCCCGCCTCGGCCAGCGCATGGCGCAGGCCCGACACGACCAGCCCCCGCGCGATGGCGGGATCGCGGAACCGGACTTCGGATTTCGCCGGATGCACGTTGACATCGACGAGCACCGGGTCGCATTCGATGAACAGCGCCGCCGCCGGATGACGGTCGCGCGACAGCACGTCCATATATGCCGCCCGCAGCGCGCCGTTCAGCAACTTGTCCCGTACCGGGCGACCATTGACGAACAGGAACTGCGTCACCGCCGCGCCGCGCGAATAGGTCGGCAGCGCGGCATAGCCGGTCATATGTAACCCCTCGCGCGTGGCGTCGATCCGCAGCGCGTTCTCGGCAAATTCGCGTCCGATCACCGATGCAAGCCGCCGATGCATCGCGTCGAACAGATCGCCGCTTTCGGGATCGGCGCGGAAGACGACACGCCCATCGCCGCCGCCGCTGACATCGCGCAGGGTAAAGCCGACATAGGGTTCCGCCATCGCCAGCCGCTTGACCACGTCCGTGACAGCCTGCCCCTCGGCTCGGTCACTGCGCAGGAACTTCAGCCGTGCCGGCGTCGCGTAGAACAGATCGCGTAGTTCGACGACGGTGCCCACCGGCAGGGCAGCGGGACGCACCGGCTCTGCCCGCCCGCCGCTGACGGCGATCTCACCCGCCGCCTGCCCGGCGACGCGCGAGGTGATACGCAATCGCCCGACCGCGCCGAGCGAGGGCAGCGCCTCACCACGGAAACCAAATGTGTGGATGTTCAAAAGGTCCGAGCCGTCGATTTTGGAGGTCGCATGCCGGCAAAGCGCCAGCGGCAGCGTCTCCGGTGCCATTCCGCAACCGTCATCGCGGACCCGGATCAGGGACTTGCCGCCATCGCTGACCGTCACCTCAATGCGCAGCGCCCCGGCGTCGAGCGCGTTCTCCACCAGTTCCTTGACGGCCGAGGCTGGGCGCTCCACCACCTCACCGGCCGCAATCCGGTTGACGGCAGCCTCATCCAACTGACGGATGACGGGGTGAGCATCGCTTATCTTGGGGTCCGGTCGCAACATGCCGCTAGACCTAGCATGGCGTAAGCGATTCGCCTATGGGCTGCGCCACGGCGAGCAAGGCAAAACGGGGTCGGGCCAACAGTGCGTAAAACCGTCATCAAAACCAGAACTGCCCCCCTTTCCACGCCGCTCGACACAACATATAGTCAGAATAGGCAAAAACCGGCCCATAGCCGGTCAAAAGGGGTCGCGGGCATGGCACATATCATCGTTGTGGGGAACGAAAAGGGCGGCGCGGGAAAATCCACCGTTTCGATGCATGTCGCAACCGCGCTCAGCCGCATGGGGCACCGGGTGGCAACGCTGGACCTCGACCTGCGGCAAAAAACTCTTGGCCGTTACATCGACAACCGCAAGCGCTACCTCGCCAAAGAGGGGCTGACCCTGCCGACGCCGGAATACATCGACCTTCCAGATATCGACAAATCGGACCTCCAGCCCGGCGAAAACCCCTATGATCATCGCCTGTCCGCCGCGGTTTCGCAGCTCGAAGTCGCTGCCGACTTCATCCTGATCGACTGCCCCGGATCGCACACCCGGCTCAGCCAGGTGGCGCATTCGCTGGCCGATACGCTGGTGACGCCGCTGAACGACAGCTTTGTCGATTTCGACCTGCTGGCGCATATCGACAACGACGGGGAAAAAATCCTTGGCCCCTCGGTCTATTCCGAGATGGTCTGGAATGCCCGCCAGTTGCGTGCGCAGGCCGGGTTGAAACCGATCGACTGGGTGGTCCTGCGCAACCGGCTTGGGGCGCAACAAATGGTCAATAAGGTCAAAATGGAAAAGGCGCTGGAACGGCTCTCCAAACGGATCGGTTTTCGCGTTGTGCCTGGCTTTAACGAGCGGGTGATCTTCCGCGAGCTTTTCCCGCGCGGCCTGACATTGCTGGACCTCAAGGACATTGGCGTGCAGCAGCTCAACATCTCCAACGTCGCCGCGCGGCAGGAGTTGCGCGACCTGATCAAGTCGCTGAACCTGCCCGGTGTCACCGTCAACTTCTAGACGGTTCCAGCGCGCGCGGATGTCACCTGACTTCCCGCTTCATCTCGTCAAAAATACTCATATCGACGGCGCCACCCGCGTCAACGCCTGCTCAGACGAGGAGCGATAAACATGAGCACGACCGCCTGCGTCACCCTCATTCTCAAAGGCGTGATCTTCGCGGCCTGGGCGGCACTTATGTTCCGCACGCTGTTTCGCCTGAACACCATCGCGGAGAGACGACGGCGTGCTCTGGGGCAAAGCCCACTGCCCTTCCGACAGACGATCTCCACCTTCGCCGATTTCGCAAAGGGGCGGACCCTGCGCACGGATAGGAACCGGCTGATCTGGCTGACGCTTCTATTGTTCGCCTCGATCGCCCTCGGCGCGGCGGCGCGCTAAGCGGCGGGTGCGGGGCGCAGAACGAGATCCGCGTCGCGGCTTTCCTCGCTGACGGTTCGGCCATTGGGAATGTCGTTCCGGTCCAGCTTGCGCGCGATCTCTGCCTCGCTCAATCCGTGCTCCTGCCAACGCAGGGTCAGGCGTCGCCGCAATTCTGCCTCCGGCACGTCGATCATTACCGTGAGGTCAAACAGTGAGGCGAGGCTTTGCCACGGCGTCCGATCCAGCAGGAGGTAGTTCCCTTCCACAAGGACCAGACGCGCCCGCGCCGGGATCAGCCGGGCCGCAGCGTGGCTTATTTCGCTCGCACGGTCAAAGACCGGCACCGCTACCGTATCTTCACCCGCCCGGATGCGTTTCAACGTGGACCACAGCCCAGCGGCATCGAAAGTGTCCGGTGCGCCCTTGCGCTCCTGCCTGCCTAGGTCGCGCAGCACCGCGTCGTCCAGATGAAAGCCATCCATCGGCAGCAGAGCCGCGCCGCCCTGGCTGGCCACCAGCGACTCCGCGAGGGTCGATTTCCCCGCCCCCGGTGCTCCGACAATGGCGACAATACTGCGATGAGGAAGCGCGGAGAGCCGCACCGCCAGGTCTTGTTCGGTGATATCCACCTAACGCCGCCAGCTGGCGAACCAGCGTGACGCGCGACCGCGCCGGGCGCGCGCGCCATCGGCCAGATTATCCCAGCTCTCGTCCGCCCCCGCCATCATCGGGTCAATCCGACGCCGGCGGAACCGCCGCCAGCGCACCCGGATCGCCCAGAAGATCGCGAATAGAACCAGCAGGATGATGATATTCAACCATGGAATGATCGTCATGTCGGGGTCATCGACCCTCTTCACCGCGATGGCATTGGGAAACACCGTCAGGAACTCGACCCGCCAGCCGTAATGCGTGACCATGACCCACTTGGGATTTTCCGAGGTGGAGCGGAGGTCTGACGCCTCGGTCTGCAGGTTCGAGGTGTCGAACTTGAAATACGGCGGCCATCCCCAGCCAGTATCCTCGTTCCGGAAGACAAGCGGCTTGCCGTTCTTGCGGATTGTCTGGATGAAAAAGACGTCGCGATTGATCTGCCCGCTCGCGGTGCCGGTGTCTTCCTTGGCCCAGAAGATCGAATTCTCGCCAAAGTCGATACGCTTCTCGTAGGTATCGGAAATGCGCACGATGTCGCGCTGAGGCAAGGTGTAGTGCAGAAACGCGATGACGATCAGCGCGACAATGCCCCAGAAAGCCCATTTGATATAAACCATGTTTCGGCCCCTCAGGTATAATTCACCACGTAGATGATATAGGCGATCACGGCAACCGGGACGATGTAAACCAGCAAGATCAGCTTGCGCCGGAAACTGTCGTCGTATTCCTCCAGCCCTTTGCGGATGAACGCCTGCATGTCGTCGCCGCCCGTCTCGCCCTCCTGCCATTCGCGGGTCAGCTTGCGCTTGCGCACCTGACGCGACCAAAGCGAGACGGAGACATAGATCACGGTCAGCACGACAAAGAGGATCAGGAACAGGCGGGCGAGAGACAACATATCACATCCTTTCCTTGCGCACGGCACCCCAGGGTCCCACACGGGGTGATCAGATCCGCCGCCGGAGTTGCTGACGCAGGGACGGCGGCTGCCCAGTCCCGGTGAGCCTTCGGAAACGGCAGCCTCACGACCTTGCGCGACCCTCGGAGCGTAATCAAAGCCGTCCAGCAACGCCAGCGCCGCATCGGAATGCCTGGCGATATCGACCTCGGGTAATTCCAGCAGATCAGAGGTCAGGGTCATGCGCCGGTTCCATCTTCATCTCGTTAAAAATACTCAAAATTCCAATCGTTCCTTCAGCGGTGACTCAGAACCCTGCCGCCCTGCCCGGCCACGAATTTCCTGAGATTGGCAAATTCCCGCGGATACCGCTCCCAAAATCAATCGGAAACAGCAAACCGTTGCTCGTTCATTCAAACCTTTTTGAAAGTTTCAATCAGAAATCAGACTGGCTGGGAATCATGAATGTCCGCGGACTCCGGAAAGGGGGCGGACATTTTACACACTCCGGACAAACTGGGCGTTCAGGGTAATGGTACCGGTCGCCTATGGCGTGCGGGGCAAACTTGCGCCTTGCACAGGCGGCGGCGCGGAACAATAGTTAACGGATCCGCCCCGTGCCCCAGACACGTGCTGCCCGACACGGGCGATCCGGATATTTTTTAGCAAGAAGAAAGCGAGGGCGAGCATGCAGCCGGGCGCAGGAAACCTGATTACCGATGTTCCCGGCCTGCGGGTCGGCAATGCCTCTGATAGCGCGGTGAAAACGGGGGTGAGCGTGCTCGTCGGGGACAGCCCCTTAACAGCCGGCGTGCATGTCATGGGCGGCGCACCGGGCACCCGTGAGACCGACTTGCTGGCCCCGGACAAGACCGTGGAGCAGGTGGATGGGCTGGTTCTGTCAGGCGGCTCGGCCTTTGGTCTGGATGCCGGTTCGGGCGTGGCGGATGGTTTGCGCGACATGGGCCGGGGCTTTGACGTCGGCGGAATGCGCGTGCCGATCGTGCCCGCCGCAATCCTTTTCGATCTGCACAATGGTGGCGACAAGGCGTGGCGGGAGAACCCCTACAAGCGTCTGGGCTGGGAAGCGCTGGCCGCCGCCGCAACGACGTTCGAGATCGGTTCGACCGGTGCCGGCACCGGGGCGACGACGGCGCAACTGAAGGGGGGGCTCGGCTCTGCTTCGGTCGTGTTGCCGAATGGCGTGACCGTCGGCGCGCTGGTGGCGGTCAATGCGCTCGGCTCCGCGATCGTCGGGGATGGGCCGGCGTTCTGGGCGGCCCCTTGGGAGGTTGGCGCGGAATTCGGCGGCCGCGGTCCCGCGACGCATTATCCCGACCCGCATCTGCCGGTGACCAAGCTGGGGACGCATCGCAACACCACGATCGGCATCGTGGCCTGCGATGCGGCCTTGAGCCAGGCGCAGTGCACCCGCATGGCCACCGCCGCGCATGACGGCTTGGCCCGCGCGTTGGTGCCGAGCCACACGCCGATGGACGGCGATCTGATATTTGCCGCCGCCACCGGCGCGCGCGAATTGAGTGACCCGGTCAGCGACACGCTGCTGATCGGTCATGCCGCCGCGATCTGCACGGCACGGGCCATCGCGCGGGGTGTCTTTGCCGCGACAGCAGCCACCGGCGACCCCTACCCCACATGGTGCCAGCGGTTTGGATAAGGCTGGCGGCGAAGCGCCCCCGGGCTAGATGCTGCAATACATTCGACAGAGGGAGATCGACATGCTAGACCAATCAACCGACCTCAAGTCACTGCTGAAGGACCCCACACTTTTCGTCGAGGCCGCCTATCTCGCCGGGGAATGGGTGCAGGGGGATGACGGCACGTTCGACGTCCTCAACCCCGCGCGCGGCGATGTCATCGCCAAGGTCGCCGACCTGTCGCGCAAGCAATTCGGCGAGGCCATCGACAAGGCGCACACCGCGCAGAAGGAATGGGCAAGCTGGACCGGCAAGGAACGCGCCGGAGTCCTGCGCAAATGGTTCGATCTGATGATGGCCAATCAGGATGACCTCGGCATCATCCTGACCGCTGAACAGGGCAAGCCGCTGGCCGAGGCCAAGGGCGAGATCGCCTATGGGGCCTCCTACATCGAGTTCTTTGCCGAACAGGCCAAGCGCATCTACGGAGAGATGATCCCCGGCCATCAGCGCGACAAGCGGATCATGGTCATCAAGCAGCCTGTCGGCGTCGCGGCCTCCATCACGCCATGGAACTTTCCCAATGCGATGATCGCGCGCAAGGCGGCCCCGGCCCTGGCGGCGGGTTGCTCCTTTGTAGCGCGACCGGCGAAGGAAACCCCGCTCTCCGCGCTCGTACTGGGCGTACTGGCCGAACGGGCGGGGGTCCCCAGGGGGGTATTTTCCGTCCTGACCTCGTCGAAATCCTCGGAGGCGGGCAAGGAGTTCTGCGAGAACCCAAAGGTACGTAAGCTGACCTTCACCGGCTCGACCGAAGTGGGGCGCATCCTGTTGAAGCAGGCCGCCGATCAGGTGATGAAATGCTCGATGGAACTGGGTGGCAACGCGCCGTTCATCGTATTCGACGACGCGGATCTGGACGCTGCCGTCGAGGGCGCGATCATGTGTAAGTTTCGCAACAACGGGCAGACCTGCGTCTGTGCCAACCGGATTTACGTCCAGTCCGGGATTTACGACGAATTCGCCAAGCGCCTGAAGGCCAAAGTCGAAAAGCTGACCATCGGCGACGGTCTGGAGGACGGGACCGATCTGGGCCCGCTGATCAATGCCGATGCGATCGACAAGGTGCAGGAGCATCTGAAGGACGCGACATCCAAGGGCGCCAAGGTCATTCTCGGGGATGGCAAACCCATGAAGGGAAAGGGACATTACCTGCCGCCGACCATCCTGACCGGAGTGACGCAGGAAATGCAGGTGGCCACCGACGAAACCTTCGGCCCGCTCGCCCCGCTGTTCAAATTCGAGGACGAGGATGACGTGATCGCCATGGCGAACGACACGATCTTCGGGCTGGCCTCATATTTCTACGCGCGTGACCTCAGCCGGGTCTACAAGGTCGCCGAGGCCCTGGAATACGGCATTGTCGGGGTGAACACCGGCATCATCTCGACCGAGGTTGCGCCGTTCGGCGGCGTGAAGCAATCCGGGATGGGACGTGAGGGGTCGCACCACGGGATCGAGGATTATCTCGAAATGAAATACGTTTGCATGAGCGTTTGATCAGCCCTGACATGGGCACGGTCGGAGTTGGGGGGCGGATCGCGGATGACGCCCCCTTCTGGCCATCGCCGGCGGGAAAAACCCATTACCGCAGGCGCCGTCGCCTGGAGGCGTGCAAGTGGACCGCCGCCCCCCCCGCGTAGGCAAGAAGCGCAAAAAGGATCGCCCCGTCGAACCCCATCGGCGTCGTCATCGACAACAGGATAGGCGTGCCCAGCAGGTTGCCGAGGTTGCCCATCTGCGCCAGCGCGCCATTGGCGAGGGCCTGATCCGCCGCCTTGGGATTAAGTTGCGGGATCGCTGTGAAACTGGCTCCCTGAACCAGCCCAAGCGCGCCGAAGGCCGCGATCGGAGGCGCCATTGACGTCGGAAACATCCACATCACGATCAGTGACATCGACGCGGTGGCCAGCCCGAGCAGCACGATCCGCGTCGCGGGAATAAACCGCAAAAGCTGCGCACCAAGCGTCAGGGAGACGATGGTCCCCGCTATCGGCATCCAGAAACTGAGCGTGCCGCGCGTCGCATCCGGCAGATAGGGCGGCAGGACCGTCAGTAACGCCACGAAGGTCAGGGTATAGAACAACCAGCCCAGCGCCGGGGCCCCGATATAGGGCGAGGAATAGATCTTCGGGTGGTCGGCGAGAATGGTGCGGAGGTTTGGCAACGGCTCCTGTTTTCGCGCGACGACCCCCTTGGGCAAGGTCACGGCCAACGCAACCGCGAGGACCAGCATGAGGACGGCATGGGTCTGGAACAACGCCCCGATGCCGTGCTGACGTGCCAGCGGCGCGCCGAGCCACGCCATCAGCGCAAAGGTCGCGCCGAAATAGCTGCCCCAGAGGGTCATCGTGTAGGGCCGGTGGCGTTCCGCGCTGAGTTGCGCGATCAGCGTCGGAAGCGACACGACCAGCGCGATGTGACTGATACCCTCGACCGCGCGGCTGGCGAGCATCAGCGGCATCGCGGGAAGGAGGGATTGCACCCCGGACATCAGCGCACCCAGCACCAGCCCCGCGATCACCACGCGGCGCACCCCGATGCGCGCGACCATCATGCCCGCGACGAGCCCGGTCAGAACACCCGTCAGGCTGAGAATCGAGACCAGAAATCCAAGCGATGTCGCCGCCGCGGGATAGGCCGTGGCCAGTTCGGGAAAGATCACCGAGACTTTCGCGAATTGCCCCGCTGCCGTCATCCCGGCCAGAAGAAGGAGCGCCAGCAGGGCGAAAGGAGAGCTTTGACGATCCATCGTCGGCTTACCTCAAACGCAGGTACCAGGGCGGGAGCATGCGCCGGGACAAGAGGCAACGGGGCCTCGTCGGGCCATGCGCCGGCTCACCCGCCGCGCGAAGGTTTCCTCGCGCGGAAGTTTCCCTGGCGCGGCCGTGGTTCAAAGACCGAGCTCGCGCAGGATTGCTTGGGTATCGGCGCCGCGTTCGGTGGGGGCGGACGGGGCCGGCGGGGTTTCGCCGTCGAAACGCGGGGCAGAGGCGGCCTGCAGAACTTCGCCCTTGCCGTGCCAGATGCCACGCGACGCGATATGCGGATCGGCGGCGGATTCAACCGGCGGCAGAATCGGCGCCACGCAGGCATCCAGCCCATCGAACAGCTTTGCCCAGTGATCGCGGGGATGCTCGGCAAAGAGCGCCTCAAGCCGCGCGGCGAGCTCTGGCCAGAGGGCCTTGTCGTTCTGTCGCAGGAAATCGGCATCCTCGGACAGGCCCATCCGATCAAGAAACAGCGCGTAGAATTTCGTCTCAAGCGCCTGCACGGAGACATAGCCGCCGTCCGCACAGCGATAGCTGCGCGACCAATGCGGTCCGTCCAGCCGGCTTTGCCCACGTTCCGTCACGGTATTGCCAACCGCCGCCATCGACATCAGCAGGTTCATCATATGTGCAGACCCGTCGACGATGGCGGCGTCCACGACCGTGCCCTGCCCGGTTTCGCGTGCCTTCATCAGACCGGCCAGCATGCCGATCACGAGGTAAAGAGCACCGCCGCCAATGTCGCCCACCAGCGTCGCCGGAGGCATCGGGGGCTGACCGGGTAACGACGAATACCAAAGCGCGCCGGACAGACCGATGTAGTTCATATCATGTCCGGCTATTTTGGCGCGCGGCCCGGTCTGGCCCCACCCTGTCATACGTCCGTAGACCAGTCGCGGCGTTTCGGCGCGCAGATCGTCCGGTCCAAGGCCCAAACGCTCCATCACACCGGGGCGCATACCCTCGATCAACCCATCGGCGGTGGCGATCAACGCCTTGGCCACCTTCAGGTCTTCGGGGTCCTTCAGGTCCAGCGTGATCGACCGCTTGCCGCGATCCAACGGATTCGCCGATTGGGCCGCGCGCGCTTCCGGCGCGGTCTTGCGGTGGATCGTGATGACCTCAGCCCCGAGGTCGGCCAACATCATCGCGGCGAAAGGTCCCGGGCCGATGCCCTCGATCTCGATGATCTTGATGGATTGCAACATGTCTTGGTCTCCCCTGTCCTTGCATCTTTTTGCGTCGCCGCGATTAGGGGGCAAAGCGCCGGGGAGTACAAGGCGGCGTCGATGGCAGCATGGTGACGGGATCATCCGGAAGAAGCCTTCGCCCAAGGCAGGCGCGACAACGGATACCAGGCCTTGCCCGCCATGCCGCTTTCGCCCATATTGCGGCGCAGCAAGAACGCCTGCGACAAGGAAAACGCCATGACCATCGAGGCCCCCGAGACCAAGATTGTAGACTCCCACAAGGTTGCCTGTGACGGCGGCGACGGCGCACTTGGCCATCCTCGTGTCTGGCTGCATATCTCGGATCAGGTCGGGTTCGTGGAATGTGGGTATTGCGACGCGAAATACGTCCTGCGGGGACATGAAGAAAAGGCCTGAGGTCTACCTTCCTTTCGGTAAATTGTTGGGCCGGGGTGGGTTGAACGACGTAATCGGCAACCTTCTCGAAAGAGAATGGTGCGTGCAGGGGCATCGAGTGCTGCTTCGGAAATTTAATTGACAAAGACAATCAATTTGGCGCATCCCTCCGGTGAGGGAGATGCATATGCGCACACAAGTTGTAATTATTGGCGGGGGCCCTTCGGGTTTGCTTTTGTCTCAACTGCTGTTGAAGGCAGGGGTCGAGACAATCGTTCTGGAACGCAAGACGCGTGAATATGTCCTGGCCCGCATCCGGGCCGGCATTCTGGAACAGGGCATGGTCAATCTGTTGCGCGAGGCGGACGTCGCCGACCGCCTGGACCGTGAGGGGTTTGTCCACGATGGCACATTGATCGCCTCGGACAACGATACCTTTCGCATCGATTTTGCCAAATCCGTCGGCGTACCGGTCGTGGTTTACGGCCAGACCGAGGTGACGCGCGATCTATACGATGCGCGCGAGGCGACCGGCGGCGAAACCGTCTTTGAGGCCGATGACGTGTGCCTGCATGACGTCAAGAGCGACGCGCCCTACGTGACCTTCCGCAAGGACGGGCGTGACCAGCGGATCGACTGCGACTACATCGCCGGCTGCGACGGTTTTCACGGGGTCAGCCGCGAGACCATTCCAAAAGACGTCCGTCAGGAATTCGAAAAGGTCTACCCCTTCGGCTGGCTGGGCGTGCTGTCCGAAACGCCGCCGGTCGATGACGAGCTGATCTATGCCAACTCCGAACGCGGCTTCGCGCTGTGTTCAATGCGCAACGCCAACCTGTCGCGCTACTATGTGCAATGCCCCTTGACCGACAGGGTCGAGGACTGGTCGGACGATGCCTTTTGGGAGGAGTTGAAACGTCGCATCCCGGAAAAAGCCGCCGATACGCTGATCACGGGTCCGACGATAGAAAAAAGCATCGCGCCCCTGCGTTCATTCGTGACCGAACCGATGCAATGGGGCCGGTTGTTCCTGTGCGGCGATGCGGCGCATATCGTACCGCCGACCGGGGCAAAGGGGCTGAACACCGCGGCCAGCGACGTTCACTACCTCTATCACGCGCTGAAGGATCATTACCTCGACAATTCCGACAAAGGGATAGAGGCCTATTCCACCCGTGCCCTGGCGCGGGTCTGGAAGGCGGAACGGTTCAGCTGGTGGATGACCAACCTCTTGCACCGTTTTCCCGAGCAGAGTGGATTCGACCGCAGGATGCAGCAGGCCGATCTTGCCTTCCTTCGCGACAACGAGGCGGCGCAACAGGCCATGGCCGAGAATTATGTGGGGTTACCGTACTGATGCAAATAGCTGAACTGAACGGACTGGCGGTGCATTACCGCGACGACGGCGATCCCAAAGGCGCGCCGGTCGTCTTTGCCAATTCCCTGGGGACGGACCTGCGGCTATGGGATCAGGTGATTGCCCTTCTGCCCAAAGGGCTGCGCTACATCACCTATGATAAGCGAGGCCACGGCCTGACACAGGCGACGCCTGCGCCCTATTCCATGGGAACGCTGGTGCGCGACGCCGAAATGCTGCTGGATCATCTGGAGGTCCGCGATGCCTTGTTCGTCGGTCTTTCGATCGGCGGGATGATCGGGCAAGGCCTGGCCGTAAAACGGATGGATCAGGTGCGCGCGCTGGTGATCTCGAACTCCGCGGCCAAGATCGGAACCGCAGACATGTGGCAGGACCGGATCGATGCGGTTCAGGCCAACGGCATCGAATCGCTTGCCGATCCGGTGATGGAACGCTGGTTCGCAAAGTCTTTCCGCGCGACCCCGGCGATCGCCGCTTGGCGCAACATGCTGATCAGGCAGCCCGTCGCGGGCTACGCCGGATGCAGCGCTGCCATCGCGGGCACGGACTTCTACACGCCCACATCGGGTCTGCGCCTGCCCGTGCTGGGCATAGCCGGCAGCGACGACGGCTCGACTCCGCCTGACCTGGTGCGCGAAACTGTCGATCTCGTGCCGGGGTCGCGATTCGAACTGATGCGCGGCGTCGGACACCTGCCCTGCGTCGAGGATCCCCAGACCTACGCCCGGATCCTGAGTGATTTCATCAAGGAGACAGGACATGCCTGATCGCAAACCCGCCGGCGAAGCTACACGACGTTCCGTTCTTGGGGACGCCCATGTCAGTCGATCAGTGGGGAAGGCCACGGATTTCGATCAGGGGTTCATTGACCTGATCACCGAAGGCGCCTGGGGCACCGTCTGGGCCTCGGACGCGATCCCAAAGCGCGAGCGTTCTATGCTGACACTCGCGCTGCTGGCGGGGCTGGGCAATTTCGAGGAATTCGAACTGCACCTGCGGGCGACTGTGAACACCGGTGCCTCAAAGGAGGACATCCGCGAGGTCCTGCACCACGTGGCCATCTACGCCGGGGTGCCGCGCGCCAACCACGCGTTCAAACTGGCACGCCAGATCTACGCGGAGCTGGAGGGCCCCGGAGATGCCTGACACCACGCCAGACACCAACACCGACGCAGGGCCTCTGATCCCGCGCAATCGCGCGGCCCATCCTCAGGTCCATGACGTGGAGTACAAGACTTCGGTTCCGCGTAGCCCGCGCTGGCCCCTGCTGTCGATGGAATCCACGCCGAGCGAAGAGACCGGCCCGCGCTTTGGCCACGACATCCTGGGCGAATATGACAACAATCTGATCCTGAACTGGACGAAGGGCGCGGCCCCTGCCATTGGCGAACGCATCCGTGTGCATGGCCGCGTTCTGGACGAAAATGCCCGGCCCGTGCCGCATGCGCTGGTCGAGGTCTGGCAGGCAAACGCCGGTGGTCGCTATCGCCACGTCAAGGACGGCTATTTTGCGCCACTTGATCCAAACTTCGGAGGCTGCGGGCGAACGCTCACCGACAGTGAGGGTTACTACGAGTTTCTGACCATTCGCCCAGGTGCCTATCCCTGGCCCAATCGGGGCAATGACTGGCGCCCGATGCACATCCACTTTTCGCTCTTTGGACACAGCTTTGGTCAGCGGTTGATCACGCAGATGTATTTCGAAGGCGATCCGCTGATCGACCAATGTCCCATCGCCGCGACAGTCAAGGATCGCGCGCAACTCGACAATCTGGTGGCGCCGCTGGACCTCGGCCAGTCCCGCCCGCTCGATTACCTGGCCTACAAGTTCGACATCGTTTTGCGCGGGCGGCGTCAGACCATGTTCGAGAACAAGCTGGAGGGCATGTGAGATGGTGCAAAAGCTGAACTGTCTGGTTGAAAGCGCCTCCCAGACCGCCGGACCCTATGTCCACATCGGATGCATGCCGAGTTATGCTGGCAACGCCGGCGCCTACGACTGTGAAATCGGCCAGAGCCCGATCGCGGAGGGGGCAAAGGGTGAAATCATCGAGATCACCGGAGAGGTTATCGACGGCACCGCCTGGGCCCTGCGCGACGCCATGCTGGAAAGCTGGCAGCCCGACGCTGCCGGCAAGTTCCCCGGCCAACCCGGCGCGGATCCCAACGTCAACGGTTTTTGCCGCTTTGCGGTCGATCCCGATAGCGGGAAATTCACCCTGCGGACCGTAAAACCGGGGGCGGTCACGACGCGCAATGGCGCAATGCAGGCGCCCCATATCTCGCTCTGGATCGTCGCGCGAGGGATCAATATCGGCCTGCAGACCCGGATCTATTTCGAGGATGAAGACAATTCCAGCGACCCGCTTCTGGCCCGGATCGAACAAAAGAACCGCCTGGGCACCCTGGTTGCCAAGAAGTCCGGACCGGGTCAGTATGCCTTCGACGTCGTTCTGCAAGGCGACAGAGAAACCGTATTCCTGGATATCTGAATGACCCTTTTCGTACTTGTTCACGGGGCCTGTCATGGCGCGTGGTGTTGGCGTGACATCATCCCCGCTCTGGAGGCCCGCGGTCACCGCGCGGTTGCGCTGGACATGCCCGGTCGCGGCGGCGGCGTCGCGGATCTGGCACTGGCCGATCACGCGCGCACCATTCTGGAAGGCTATGACGGACGCGCGGTCCTGGTCGGTCACTCCGCCGGCGGCTTGTCGATTTCCGCCGCAGCGCAGGCCGCGCCGGACCGGGTTGAGCGTTTGATCTATGTCGCTGCTCTACTGCCGTCGGACGGCGACAGCTTGGGGACGATGATGGGCGCGTTGGAAGGCGAACGGGCCGCCTTGTCCATGCTCCGGGCCCCGGACAAGCTCTCTTATTGCTTTGACACCAGCACCGCCGGCCCAGCTCTTTACAATGGTGCGAGCGAGGAAGCGATCGCCTGGGCGCTGCCCCAGATTTGCTACGAGCCAAATGCGCCGCACCGCGACGCGCTGACCCTGGGGGCAGCTTTTGACTCCGTCCCGAAGTCCTATGTGATCTGCACTGAGGACAGGGTCATTCCGGAGATGGACCAGACCCGCATGGCCAAAGCCGCCGACGACACCGCACAGATCGAAACCGGCCACTCGCCGTTTCTGTCCACACCGGAGACCCTGACCGATCACCTGGTCAGGATGTCCGCCTAGTGGCCGGTACCGTCCACGACAGCGCAATCTATCACAAGCTGTTCGACGCCGGTGATGCATCGCGCCTCTTCACCGACAGCGCAGAGGTCCGCGCAATGCTGATCGTCGAGGGGGCGCTGGCCAAGGCCCAGGGCAGCCTTGGCATCATTCCCGAGCTGAGCGCCGCCGCGATCCACCGGGCCACACTGGAAATTCCGTTAGACCCAGGCACTCTGGGCGACCCGGCCGCGTCTAACGGCGTGCCTGTTCCAGGACTGGTGGCGGCGTTTCGCACCGAAATGCAGGCGCCCGAGCATGCGCAATATCTGCATTGGGGTGCGACCTCGCAGGACATTGTCGATACCGGGCTGATGTTGCGGTTGCGCCAATTGCTGAGCCTGATTGAAGACGGGTTGCGCGAGACCTTGCGGGACCTCGCCACCCTGGCGCGCGACCACGCGGATCAGGCGATGGCCGGGCGGACCTACGGGCAATATGCGACGCCGGTCAGCTTTGGCTCTGTCGTCGCTGGCTGGGGGCACCCATTGCTCGACTGTCTGGATGAGCTGGAAAGCCTGAGGGCCTCATCGCTTTGGGTGTCGCTGGCGGGCGCCGCCGGGACGGGCGCCGTTTGGGGGGACGAGGCCCCTGCCCTGCGCAAGGCCTTGGCGGATCAGTTGGGATTGCGCGATCCGGGCCGGAATTGGCACGCGGATCGTGGCCCTGTAATGCGGATTGCCGCATGGCTTACGCGGGTTGCCGTCGCACTTGGCAAGATGGGCGAAGATCTGGTGCTGATGGCGCAGTCCGGCGTGGGCGAAATACGGCTGGGCGCGTCCGGCGGGTCCTCGACCATGCCACAAAAACAGAACCCGGTGCAGCCTTCGGTTCTCATCGCCGTGGCACGCCAGATCGTCGGGCTGAATGGCACGTTGCATGGCGCGGGCATGGCCCGGCAGGAACGCGATGGCGCGGCATGGTTCACCGAATGGCTTGTGCTGCCGCAAGTCTGCCTCTCCGCCGCCGCCGCGGTGCAGACCGCGCGCGCGCTCGCGCCGGGTCTGAGCCCTGCGCGCGATGCGATGGCCGCGGTCTTTGATCGGTCCCAAGGGCTGATGCAAGCCGAAGCGCTGAGCTTTCACCTCGCCGCGCAGATGCCGCGACCCGAGGCGCAGGCCGAGGTGAAACGGCTCTGCAAGGCCGTGATCGCGTCCGGGGGCACCCTGCAGGACGCGGCGCGCGAGGCCTACCCCGAGGTCGATCTGTCCCCGGTCTTTGACCATGACGGACAGATGGGTGATGCCCCCGATCAGGCGCGCGCCTTCGCCGCGCGTGTCACTGCGCCCTGATCGTGAAATATCATTCCGGCCCGTGGAAACATCCACAGCACCTGCCTATGCTGGCGCGACAGAGTGAGGGTCGCCCCGACCCCTGCGGGAGGATGAGATGCAAAGAATTCGTGCGGCGGTTTGCCGGGAATACAACGCCCCACTGACGATCGAGGAGGTGACGCTGCGCGCGCCCGACGTTGGCGAAGTCGAAGTTGAGATCGCGGCAGTCGCGATCTGCCATTCCGACATCTCGTTCTGGCAGGGCGGCTTCGGCGGCGCGCTGCCGGCGGTCTATGGACACGAAGCAGCGGGCAAGGTTACCGCCCTCGGCGAGGGCGTCACCGGCATCAGCGTCGGAGAGTCCGTATGCGTCACGCTGATCCACGCCTGCGGACATTGCACCCCCTGTCAGAGCGGCAGGCCCGTGATCTGTGCGACGCCGGTCGATAACATGGGGCAGAGCCCGATTGCCGCGCCCGATGGCACGCCGGTCTTTCAGGCCATGTCAACTGGGGCCTTTGCCGAAAAGGTGGTGATCGACCAATCGCAGGTTTGCGTGATCCCGCCCGAGATGGCGATGGATGCGGCCTCGCTCATCTCCTGCGGCGTGATCACGGGCGTCGGGGCGGCGGTCTTTTCCGCGGACATCGATGTCGGGCAGGACGTCGTCGTGATCGGGGCCGGCGGGGTCGGCCTGAACGCCATTCAAGGCGCACGCATCGCCGGGGCTCGCCGCATCGTCGCGGTCGACACGCTGGAGAGCAAGCTGGAGGTCGCAAGGCAATTCGGAGCCACCGACGTGGTCCTGGCAGAGGGTAAGCCCTGGGCGGCGGTCAAAAAAATCCTCGGGCGCGGCGCGGATGCGGTTCTGGTCACGGTCGGCGCCGCGCAGGTCTACGATCAGGCGCCACGTTACCTGGGCTGGGGCGGCAAGGTCGTCATGGTCGGCATGCCCCATGGAGACAAGACGTCGTCGTTTTCGCCCCTCATCATGGCCAGCCTGGGACAAGCCATCGTCGGTTCCAAAATGGGCGACATGGTGATCAAGCGCGATATCCCTTGGATTGTAGACCTTTACCAACAAGGGCGGCTGAAGCTGGACGAGCTGATTTCGGGACGCTGGTCGCTGGACCAGATCAACGAGGCGATCGAGGATACCCGATCCGGCGCGGCCCGGCGCAATGTTATCATGATGAAGTGAGCGAAGCGGCGTAGTCTCATGCGCTTCTTCGTTCATGAAGCGTCAGGGAGGTGCGGCTGATCAGGGTGTGCTGATAACCACCGGCTCAGGGGGCTTTCCGCCCCCCCCGCCAAGGGCTGCGGCCCAGGCCGGCCCCCCGGAGGATATTTTTCAAAACCAAAGTGGCAGGTCGCGCCGCAGCCCTACCTCGCCAAGGAGCGGTTGACGTGATAAATTCGACCGACACCTAACGGGACCCGACACTTGACCGACCTTTCGCACCCGGTTCCACCCAAGGAGCTGGAAGAAAACGCCGAAAATGCCGCCGCATTCCTCAAGACGCTCGCCCATGGCGGTCGTCTGATGATCCTGTGCCATCTGGGCAATGGCGAGACATCGGTGGGCGACCTTGAGGACTTGCTGGACATGCGTCAGGCAGCCGTCAGCCAGATGCTGGCGCGATTGCGAGACGAAGGTTTCGTGGTGTCGCGGCGAGATGGAAAGACGGTTTACTACAGGCTCGCGGATCAGCGGACCTCCGAAGTCATCGCCCTCTTGTATCGTCTGTTCTGCCAAGCGCCGGATTAGGCGAGGGCGCCTGTTTCCCGCGGTCTGGCACATGCTTTCTTGCGGCCATCGGTTGATGTGGTCCTCGACCTGGCAACGCTGTCCGAGCGATCGCACCCATCGCGAGTGGCGACGGTCCTGGCTGCCTATGCCTGCAACAGCGTGGCGAGCCGTTGCAGCCCCAGCGCATAGCCCTGAACGCCACACCCCGCGATCACGGCATCGGCCCGCAGGGAGACGTAGGAATGGTGGCGAAAGCTTTCGCGCTTGTGCACGTTCGAGATATGCACCTCGATCACCGGCCCGTCGAATGCGTTGAGCGCATCAAGGATTGCGACGGAGGTATGTGTATAGGCGGCTGGATTGATGACGATACCGGCGGCGGTATCGCGCGCGGCGTGGATCTGTTCGACGATCTCGCCCTCAAGATTGGATTGATGGAACTGACTGACCAGCCCCAGCGAACGGGCGGTCTCTGCACAGAGCTTTTCGACGTCGCCGAGGGTTTCGTGCCCATAGATCTCCGGCTGCCGCTTGCCAAGAAGGTTCAGGTTGGGGCCATTCAGAACATGGACGATCTTGGTCACGCGAAATCTCCGGTGTGGCGGGCGGGATGATATGGGTGATAGCATGTTTGGCGGGCAACGCCACGGGTCTGATGCCTAGGCGCCCCAGGTCGCGCGCATCACGCGGAGCCAGTTGCGATGGGCCAGTTTCTCCAGCAGCGGCGGGTCGATGCCATGCCTCACGAGGCCCTCGCGCAGCCGGAACAGCCCGCCGCAATCGCCCATCCAGTCGGGCAACACCGCCCCGTCGAAGTCCGAGCCGAAAGCGACCCCGTCCTCCCCCAGGATCGACAGCAGATGGTCGAGATGACGCAACAGATGTTCAATCGGACAATCGGCGATGAATTTGCCATCGGGTCGCAGGAAGCAGGTGCCGAAGTTTATCCCGACCAGCCCGTCCGTGGCCGCGATGAGGCGCAGTTCCTCGTCGGTCAGGCAGCGGGCCGATGGCGCGATGGCGTGGGCGTTGGAATGGGTGGCAACCAGCGGCGCGTCGGAAATCTCAGCGACGTCGCGCAGTCCGGCCATGTTGAGATGGCTGAGGTCGACCATGATGCGGCGGCGATTGCACTCGCGCACCAACGCCTTGCCCGCCGCTGTCAGACCGGGACCGATGTCGGAGGTCGCGGGATAGCGAAACGGCACGCCATGACCATGGATCGTCGGCCGGGACCAGACCGGCCCGATGGAGCGCAGGCCTGCTGCCTGCAATTCGTCCAGTTCCGAAAGGTCGGGACCGATCGCCTCTGCCCCCTCCATGTGCAACACGGCGGCAAGTGTCGGACCAGGCAGCGCCGCCTCGACCTCGGCGGCCGTCGTGCAGGGCGTGATGATGTCGAGCTCTGCCAGGCGTCTGAAGTGCCCGATCCCGGTACGAACCCGGTCCAGCGCGTGAGCCTGATCGACCGGGGCAGGCAGCGGCAGATCATAGCTGTCCTGACGCATCGCCTCCATATCCATCGCAGGCGCGCCGGGCGTGGGCACGTATAACGCAAAGAATCCGCCGCCGAGCCCGCCTGAACGGGCGCGCGGCAAATCTATGTGACCATTGGCATGGCCATCGCGGACCTCTTCGGCTGTGACACGGCCAAGAGACATTTTCAGCAGCAGGTCGTTGTGACCGTCAAAGAAAGGTATCATGAGCCGTCCCGTATCTGGGTGAGGGTCTTGGCGATAGTCAGCGCCTCGGGGTCGAGGAAGCAATGCAGCAGGGCGGGCTTTCCGCTGTCCTTAGCACGCTGGAACGCCGCCGGGAAATCGGCCGAGTCCTGCACGGTTTCGGCATGGCAGCCGAACGACAGGGCCATTGCGGCGAAATCGGGATTCCTGAGCGCGGTCGCAGAGACCCGGCCGGGGTATTCCCGTTCTTGGTGCATCCGGATGGTGCCGAACATGCCATTGTCGATCACCATGACAATGACGGGGATGGCATGTTGAACCGCCGTCGCTAATTCTTGCACCGTCATCATGATGTCGCCGTCCCCCGCGACGCAGATCACGTCGCGATCCGGTTGCTGCCGCTTGGCCATTACCGCCGCCGGGAGCCCATACCCCATGGAGCCGGAGGTCGGGGCCAACTGTGTGGCGTCGTCACGGAATCCGTAGTGACGATTAATCCAGGTCGCGAAATTGCCCGCACCATTGGTGATCGCCGCGTCTGGACCAAGGGTGTCGCGCAGCCAGCAGACCACCTCGCCCATCTGGAATGCGCCGGGCAGCGGCAGGGGATCGCGTGACCAGTCGAGGTAATCCTGACGAAGCTTCGCGACCCATTCGGATTGCCGGTCAGGCGCGGCGGAAAGGCCGCTCACCGCCTCGACAAAGCCGCGCGGCGTGCCGATCATCCCCAAACCGGGTTGGTAGACCCGCCCGATTTCCTCCGCGTCGGCGTGCAGATGCACCAGACGATCGTCGCCCGCACCAATATCGAGCAGCGTGTAATTCTGCGACGGCATTTCCGACATGCGCCCGCCCAGCATGAGGACAAGATCGGCCTCCTTGATCGCGCTGACCAGCGTCGGATTGGCACCGATGGAAAGGTCGCCTGCATAGTTCGGATGATCGGCCGGAAAACTGCCGCCGCGGCGGAACTGCGTGCAGACCGGCAGGCCGTGACGTTCGGCAAAGGCGACGATCCCCTCGCGCGCCGCGCCGCGCCAGCCACCGCCGCCGAGGATCGCGATTGGACGCTTGGCACGGGCCAAACGGTTGGCGAGGTCCGCGGTCGCTGCCTGGCTCGGCACCATGTCGATCGGCAGGACCTTCGGCGCGTCCGAAACATCGGCGGTGTCGATCAACATATCCTCGGGCAGCGCGATGACCACCGGGCCGGGCCGTCCCTGGGTTGCGACCCGAAAGGCGCGGGCCAGCAATTCGGGAATCCGCGCGGCGTCGTCGATTTCCACCGCCCACTTGGCGATGGTGCCGAATACCGCTGAATAATCCAGCTCCTGAAAGGCCTCTCGGTGCCTCATGCCGCGTGCGACCTGCCCGACAAACAGGACCATGGGCGTGCTGTCTTGAGCCGCGATATGGACTCCGGCGGCAGCGTTGGTCGCCCCCGGCCCGCGGGTGACGAAACAGATGCCGGGCCTTCCGGTCATCTTGCCATACGCCTCGGCCATCATCGCTGCGCCACCTTCTTGGCGACAGGTTAACAGATCGACGCCGGAGCCGATCAGGGCATCGAGCACCGACAGGTAGCTCTCACCCGGCACACAGGTCGCCCTCTCGACCCCTTGGATCAAAAGCTGATCCACGAGAATTTGCGCGCCCGTTCGCGTGCCTTTTGGCGGCCCAGTCCTGTGCATCCCGTCCTCCGTCGTTTTCAGCACCTTGGCGATAAACCTTGCGAATGGCCAGATGGTGTGATGCGTCGCCTGCCCCTGCCCTCATTTAGCCGCGCGGATTCGAAGCCCCCTTTTGGACCCGTGCTTCCTTTACTTGAGATCACCCATCGATGACGATTCGCTCTCCGGACCGCGCGTCGATTCGTTCGCCCCCCGGCCTGTTGCCCAACTTAACCGTCCGTATTTTGACGTGGGTTCACGCGCTTGCCGGCATCCACCGGCTTCCGCCCCCATCGACGCCTAAACTGCATCCTGAGAAGGCCCAAGGGCCTGCGCCAGCCACGGGGTGACACAAAATCGAACAGGCATTAGAAATGCTTGCGCTTGCCAGTTTCACCTACTAGGGTCCTGTAATTCTTTCAGGTTAATTGGTGATTGGGTCAATCTCGACTATAGTGTTTTCGGGGGGGACGAGATGACGACGACATCACTGGCCTATTGCCTTGAGACAGCGGCGACGCTGCTTCAGGATCGGCCTTTTATCATCAGCGACGGTCACACGACCACGTATGGTGAATTCGACGAGCTGGCCGGCCGGGTTGCGAATGTGCTCTTGGCACATGGCATCGGCCATGGCGACGTCGTGGGGATATACCTGCCAAGTTGCCCGTTCCTCAGCGCGTGCTATTTTGCCTGTCAAAAGATCGGTGCCATCGCCGCGCCTATCTCCAGCATGAACCGCGCCCAAGAGGTGCGCCCCCTTATTGAGCGCACACAGATGCGCGTGATGATCGTGGATACGCAGACGATGGACGAGGCCGTGCGCGCCTCCCAGGCCTCCGCCCATGACGTCAAAATCTTGCTCAGCGGCGGAACCGCGGCCGGCACCGTCGCCCTTGATCCGGCCATCGCCGCGGCGGACGTTCTTTGCCCCCCACTGCCGATGCGCCCGGAGGATCCGGCGGCGCTTTTCTTTACCTCGGGCACGACAGGGGCACCCAAAGGGGCCATGCAAACCCAACGCAGCATCACCGCGACGCTGCGCGACATGGCGGTCCACGCCGGCTTTGTCTGGGATCGCGAGGTGTTCCTTTGCGCGTTGCCCGTGTTCAACAATTTCGGCGCCACGGTCATGGTGGACGGTGCGGTCTACAGCGGCGCAAGCGTTGTCATGCTGGAGCGCTGGGACACGCTGAAAGTGCTCGACGCGATCACCGAACATAAAGTGACCTTCATGGCTGGCGCGCCGACCATGTTTCTCTACATGTTGCGTGAATTTGATCCGCAGCGTCACGACCTGTCCTCAATGCGTCTCGCGATCGCGGGCGGCGCGCCCGTTGCGCCGGAGATCATGGCACAGTTCGAAGAAGCGACCGGCGTGCCAATCCTTGAGCTATATGGCGCAACGGAAGTTTCGGGCGGAGCAACCGCTCAACCGCTCATCGGTGTGCGCAAACGCGGCTCCGCCGGCGTTCCGCTCGGCTCATCACGCATCGCAATCGTCAATGATAACGGCGCGCCCGTCCCCACCGGCGAAACTGGGGAGGTCCGGGTTTCGGGCGACATCGTCGGCGCGGGATATTGGGGCGACAAAGAAACGACAGCGGCGAGCTTTACTGACGCAGGATGGCTAAGCGGAGACATTGGCTATCTGGACGACGATGGATACCTGTTTATCGTCGACCGCAAGAAGGACGTAATCATCGCCGGGGGGTACAACATCTACCCCATCGAGGTCGAAGATCTGTTGTTCAGCCATCCGGACGTCGGCGTATGTGCGGTCATCGGCGTGCCGGACAGCGACAAGGGCGAAATTCCCGCCGCTGTTCTCATTCCGCGCGCCGGTCATACGCTTGACCCCGCCGCGCTGCACGCCTTCTGCCGCGAGAACCTGGCAGCCTACAAGGTCCCGCGCCGCTTGTTCACTGTCGATGAAATGCCACACGGCCCGACCGGTAAAATTCTCAAGCGCACCCTGCGCGAATGGCTTACCGAAGGGCACCTTACGGAGATTACACCATGAGTTCTGTTGGAAAGCCCCTTGCCGGTCGCGTCGCGCTGATCACAGGCGCAGGCGGGCCGATGGGTCAGGCCGTCGCAATGCGTCTGGCGGCGGATGGGGCAAGCCTCGCGCTGATGGACATCTCCGGCAACAGGCTTTCTGCTGTACGAGAGGCCATTGCCAAAGATCACCCCGACACGTCACTGCACATTGTGCGCTCCGATGCGCGCCAGCAGGAAGAAGTGAGCGCAGCCCTGACCGAATTCAAAAACGAGTTGGGCGCGCCGGACATTCTTGTGAACGTTGTCGGCGGAATTCGTGGCGACACCTTGATAGAGCCGCTGGTGGGCATGACCGAGGAACGCTTTGATGCGACCTTTGAGCTTAACCTCAAGCCAATATTCTGGATGGTCAACGCGGTCGCGCCCGACATGGTGCGGTCAGGTAAGGGCGCAATCGTCAATGTCTCATCAGTCACCTATGCCGGTGACGGCGATCAGCCGGAATACGCCGCGGCCAAGGCCGCCGTCGCCTCGCTGACCCGTTCGCTCGCTGCGGAATTGGCGCCTGAAGTGCGGGTCAACGCTGTCGTCCCCGGTCTTATCCAGACGTCGGTCATGGACAACGCACCATCCGAAATGGTCGAGACCTACAAGGCACGCACTCTATTGAAACGGCTCGGACGGCCCGAAGACATTGCTGGCGCCGTATCCTTCCTCGTCGGACCGGACGCCGACTACCTTACCGGAGTTCTGTTACCGGTCTCGGGAGGAATCGTTTCAATTCTCTAGGCCGACAACCGGCCCGAAGATTAAAAATCACCAACGGAGGAGAACTTAAATGCAGATGGCTAAATGGATGCGCCCGCTAGGGGCAGCCGCTCTCACGCTTATGTTTGCACAGGCAGGTGCGGCGCAAGAGACCCTGAAACTCGGCATTTCAGCGCCTATGTCGGGCGCGGCTGCGACCTGGGGTCTAGGCATGGAATGGGCCGCCGAGCAAGCGGCAGAGCGCGTCAACGAAGAAGGCGGCGTCACCGCAGGCGGCAAAACCTACATGTTCGAGATCGTCGCTTTCGACAACAAGTACAGTGCCACCGAAGGCGCGCGTAACGCGCAAACGATGTTGAACCGCGACGGCATCAACTTTATCGCCGGCAGTATCGGCACGGCGCCGGTCCGCGCGATGCAGGCTTTGACCGAGCGCAAGGGCGTGATCCTGTTCAATACGGCCTGGGGCAAAAGCGTGAAGGGACCGAAATACCCCAACACCTTCACCCAGATGAACACACCCTTCGAAATCCTGTCGCCGTTCTACAACTTCATCAAGGAAGAGCATCCGGACGTTAAGACCGTGGCTCTGATCAGCCCCAACGATGCCACCGGACAGGAACTTGAGCCGGTTGCGGTCGAAACCTGGAAGGGTCTTGGGGTCGAGGCGCTGGCAAGCGACTGGTACGAGCGCGGCACCACCGAGTTCCAGCCGATCGCGACCAAGATCGCATCGCTCAATCCCGATATCGTCGATTTTTCCGCAGCCCCGCCGACCGATGCCGGTTCGATCCTGAAAGAGCTTGAGGTCCTGGGCTGGGATGGCGTTATGGTCATGTCTGCGGGTACGTCCGTTGACTCCCTGACGTCGGTCGCCGGAGACGCTGCCGAAGGTGCCTATCTCGGCGCATCCGCGGATTTCAGCGGCGAGACGGCAACCGAGGTGCAAAAAGAGCTGAACGCCGGCGCGAGAGAGGCACTTGGGGAACCCCTGAACGGCATCACCATTTCGGCCTACGATGCGATCATGGCCCTGCGCGCCGCGATCCAGAAAGCCGACAGTGTCGATCCGGCGAAGGTGAAGGACGTTCTGTCTTCGGTGCGCTTTGAATCCTCCTACGGCCCCTCGGGCTTTGGCGGTGAGGCAACCTACGATTACCCGCAGCAAATGCTCATCCCGGTGATCGTGACCCAGGTCCAGAACGGCAAGGCCGTTGAGCTGACGCGGAGCAATCCCGCTGAGCTTGACGCACTGCTCAACGAATAAAATGGGGCGCGACCGTAGGCGGCCTTGGCCGCCTACGGTGCCCGGATGAGGTGAAATGGAACTGTTTGTCCAACTGCTCGCTAATACTCTGCAGATCGGTGCGGTCTACGTACTGTTCGCGCTTGGGCTGACGCTGATCTTTGGGGTGATGAAGATCGTGAACTTTGCTCACGGCGCCTTCTTCACCGCTGCGGCCCTGATTGTCACCTCCGTGGTGCCTTTTGCCACTGTCGAGATGGGGATGCCGCTTTGGGCAGGCTATCTTCTGTCGGCTGTCGCGGCGCTCGTGGTTGTCCTGTGTCTCGGCGCGCTCGTCTACAAGGTCGGCTTTCAGCACGTGTTGAAGGACCTCAACGGCTCCTTCATCCTGTCAATCGGGCTGCTTTTGATACTTAACGGCGTCTATCTCGCGATCTACGGCGGCGCGCCGCGCGCCGTGCCACAGGTCGTGCCGGGTACCGTCAATATCCTCGGTGCCACCCTGACGGCGCAGCGTCTGGCGCTCGTGATTGTCGCAGCTATCGTGACGGGCGGGCTCTACCTTCTCATCGAACGAACCAAGCTGGGGCTTGCCCTGCGTGCCGTCGCTCTGGATCAGGAGGCAGCCATGCTGCAAGGCATGCCGTATCGCCGCGTCGCGCTATATGGCTTCCTGATTGGGGCCGCCCTCGCCGCCTGTGCCGGCGTTCTGATGGCGCCGATCAACGCGGTCACCCCGGTCAGTGGCGATGAGTTTCTGATCAAGGCATTCATCATCATCATCATAGGCGGCCTGGGCTCTGTCACTGGCGCCATTGTTGGCGGACTCTTCATCGCAATGATCGAGAGTATAGGCGGGTATTTCTTTGACCCCTCCACCGCGACACTGGCCATGTTCATTCTGGTCATAGGCTTTCTGCTTGTACGTCCCCAAGGAATTCTCGGAAATGTGGAATAGATCTCCCGGTCTCTGGATCTGCGTGGCTCTTGCCGTAGGTGCGGTGATCTTCGCGCTGCTGGCGACGAACCCTTATAATACATCGCTCGTCGTCTGGATCCTGACGAATGCGGTGCTTGCCTCTGCCTTGCGGTTCGTGCTGCAGATCGGCGAACTCAATATCGCCACTGCCGCCTTCTTTGGCATTGGCGCTTACGCGACATCGATTACGGCTGTCTTTCTGGGCTGGCCGTTCTGGCTGACGCTCTTGCTCGCGCCTATCGTGGCAGGCGCTTTCAGCGCGCTGTTCGGTTGGGTCACGCTGCGTACCAAGGGACCGTACTTCCTGCTGATCTCATTCGCGGTCACGGAAGTCATCCGCCTGATCTATACGCAAACCAACGCAATCGGCGGCAACTCCGGTCTCATCGGGATGTTCCCTCCGATGGCGATCGATGCCTATTACCCCGCCCTCGCTGTCGCACTTCTCGCCGCGACGCTCTTCGTCCTTTACGGAGTCGAGCGCAGCGATCTCGGGCGTCTGTTCAAGGCGATTGAGAACAACGATGCCATTCCTCGCTCGGTCGGCCTCAACGTTATCTACCTGAAGGTTCTGTGCGTCGTCATCGCCTCGGCGGCGGTGGGTCTCGCAGGTGGTGTCCATGCCTATGCGAACAACGTCATCGCCCCCTCCGACTTCACGTATTTCGTGGCTATCCTTGCGCTGGCCTACGTCAAGATCGGTGGCGAAGGACATCCCTTCGGTCCTGTCCTCGGCGCCACGGTCCTGACTCTCGTCGGGCAGTGGGTAGCGGGAATCTCGGCCTGGGAGAACATCTTCTACGGCGCGGTCATCGTGGTCACTCTCCTCGTCTTTCCAGGCGGGCTTGTCGGCCTGGCTGCGCGCGCGCGCGGTCTCGTCACACGAGGCGCACGATGAGCGCGGCGGCGAGCACGCCAGCCGGCGGCGAGGTCATCCTGCGCGCGGAGAAGTTGGAGCGCCGCTTTGGCGGACTGACCGCCGTCAGCGACTTCTCCTTCGAACTGCGCGAAGGTGAGATCCTCGGTCTTATCGGCCCCAACGGCGCTGGTAAGAGCACAACCTTCAACCTCATTAGTGGGTTCATTCGTCCAAGTAGCGGCCGCCTCTTTTTGAAGGGACGCGATATCACCGGCGCGAGCGCCAAGAAGATCAGTCGCCTCGGCCTTGTCCGCACCTTTCAGCACGACAGCCTTCTCAGTGAGATGAGCGTCGCCGACAACATCCTCATCGGAACCTATCACCAAAGGCTTGCGCACGATAAGCGCATGGAAAAGGTCCGCGAGGTGGCATCCATGACCGGCCTTGCCGATCATCTGGAGACAATCGCCGGCAACCTGCCGCATGGTCTTCAGCGGATGTTGAGCATCGCGATCGCGCTGGCCGCCGAGCCGCAAATCCTCTGCCTCGACGAACCGTTGACCGGGCTTCAAGGCGCCGAGGTCGGCGCGGCGCTGGACCTTTTCGAGAGACTCCGCACGAAACACGGTCTGACCATCTTGCTCGTCGAGCACAACATGCGGGCCGTGATGCGCGCCTGCGACCGAGTCATCGTGCTCAACTACGGCCGCCTGCTCGCCGAAGGTCCGCCGGAAGCGGTCAGCCGCGACGAGACGGTGATCGAGGCATATCTGGGGCGTGGAAGATGACTGAAGATTCAAAAATTCTCTCCGTCGACGGGCTGAGTGTCAGCTACCATGGGGTGCCGGCCTTGCAGGACGTCTCGCTCAGCATTGAGCGCGGAGCTATCACTACCATCGTCGGCTCCAACGGCGCAGGAAAAACCACCCTGATGAAGGCTATCGCAGGTCTGCTTGTGCCCGACAGTGGTGACGTGCGGCTCTATGGCAAGGATATCAACGGGCAAACCCCGGCCGAGATGGTGCAGGCCGGTGTGACACTAGTCCCTGAAGGGCGGCGTCTTTTCGGGCAGTTGAGTGTGCGTGAAAACCTCATGACGGGGGCCTATATTCGCAACGACCGCGCGGCAATCGCTGCGGATTTCGAAACCGTTCTGGGATATTTCCCTGCCCTGCGTGATCGGCTAAGCGCGCCCGCAAGCGCGCTTAGCGGTGGTCAGCAACAGATGCTGGCCGTTGGTCGTGCGCTGATGACCTCGCCAAAGCTTGTGATGCTGGACGAGCCGACAATCGGTCTCGCCCCAGCCGTCGTCGATACCATTTGCGACATCGTCGAGACAATCTCGCGTAACGGAGTCGAGGTCTTGCTGGTGGAACAAAACGCGCATATCGCGCTGGAGCTCGCAGCGCAGGCCTATGTTATGGAAAACGGTCGAATCGTCCTCGAAGGGAGTGGTAAAGACCTGTTGCACAACGATCTGGTCCGCGAGGCCTACCTCGGCCTTTGAGGCTGTCGCCGCCCATTGCGGCGGCGCTCACGCCTCCATCGTAGTGAAAAAGCAGCGGAGCTGCCAACGGGGCATAAGAATGCGCACCGGACTGATTCGCACAAGGCACGCCTCTCGTATGGCATTGTAAACAATGGGTAAATCCGAACCGCCTCGGTCGACAAGGGCAAAAGCGTGCGCACTGCGACTAAAAGAGTGCGCACCACAGGGCGAATGGCGTAAAAAAATAGGCCCGCCAAAGGCGGGCCTCTACTGCCGGATCTTCACACGTAATTGGTTGTCACGCGGCTCGCTTTTTCTCATATTCTTTTTTCTTGAGTGCTTTCATGAGCGACTCGTGATCAAAGCTGTCCCGGTAGTCCTGCATCGTGAAGGGTGAATACCCAATTGGGATCGAATACTGCTCTGCGAATGCCTGGGAAAATCTGTCCACCGTGCAGACATCCTCCCCCGCAAGTTGGCAGAGGGTGAATGCTTCAATGAGGAGTTCAATCACTAAACCCCAGCGATCGCAGCCCGCGAAGGCGAGTCTATCCAAGAAATCCCTGGACTCGAGCGGCACGACATCCACCTTTGCCTTGTCGGCATAGCAGTATACAAGCTGGATCAGCTCCTCCAAGTCGGACGGTCGTTCGAGGTCGATACGTTCGAAGCGCACTGTCCGCAGGAGGAAATCCAATTGCTCTTCTTTAGCGATCTGCAGGGCAAGACTTGGAATTCCCGACAGGATCAACATCAGGGGCCACCGGGTCTGTTTCAAGAGTGTCTTGAAGCTGTCCAGAATTTGCTGGTTGGTCTGGTGCCCGGTATCAGTGAAGACGTGCTGGCACTCGTCGAAGTGTATTCCAACAACGCCCTGCATCTTGGCATATTTTATAACCATTTCCCATATCTCGGCCTGAGTGTGGCGCCCGAAAACCTTGTATCCCAGCGTATCAAGGATGCTTTTCCCTAAGTCCTTCCAAGTAATTTTTCCGGACAACATGCAATGGATTACCTTTGCAGGCCGGCCGTCAGGCATAACCACTGAGCCATCGTTAAATTGCTGCAGTACCCTGCTGATCTCGTGCGACTTTCCCTGACGTGACTCTCCGACCACCATAATACCACGTGCTTCGAAGGGCTTGCCGATGAGAGCCTTGATGTAGTAGTCGGTTGCGCACCATGAAATAGCTTCGAAAAGCTCCTCGCCTCGAGGAAATGGAAAGTGCGCTTTTTTCAAAGGCGCGGCAAATTTGACGACATCTTTCTGAATAATTTCGTTCATTTCAGCTCCTTCAGGTTTTTCGGACGGGAGAAGACCGGATCGGCCGTCGGTCGCTTTGCAGGCTGGCGTGTTGTCCTCGTTTGTGGGTCGGAAGCTGGCGGCTCTGTGGCTTCTTCCTGCGGGTTGGGCGTGTCGGTGCCGCCGACATCGGAGTTCGGCGAGGTTGAATGATCCGCACTCGCATCGTCCGCGCCGCCTTGCGCGGCCCCACCGCCAATAGCGTAGATGCCATCGGCTGCCCCGAGATCAGCGACCTGGCCGGGCTTTACAGTTCCGTTGACGGTTTCCTGCCGAATGGGCAGGGACCCGGCGAACACTGCTCGCCCCATCGCCTTGCATTCATCGACGGTAGAATAACTCCGCGAGAGGTTATGCTCGACGCCGATTGCCCTACTTCGTTCTTGCCGGTGCAATCGCGTTCGCATGACCTGGTCTTCATGAAACTCTGCGGTAGCAGGATCTTCGCGTCGCATATCCGCCATGAGCCGCAGAATTTCCGGCAAAGTCATATCGGCGAAGGCCGTAATCTGAAGCCGGACCTCGATAGGCTTCTTGACCATGGGTAGGATCACCGTCGCATGGTTCATGTCGTCCGGATCGACAAAGACCTTCACCTTGCCGGTCAAGTGAGGTTCTTCGCGCTGCTTCTGGAGCTCATTCGAATTGAACCAGATACCGTGGAACACGCGCACCCCTTCATCGGTCGGGGTAACCTCTTGCTCCCAACCAAGATTGATGCGGCGGATGTTGGGGTCGATAATTGGTATGTGCCCGCGGGTCTCGTTGATCACCTTGTACATCTCGATCGGCCGACGCCCGCCCATAGTGACTCCATGATGCCGGGTAGAAGGATATTCATCGATAAAATACCGGGTAATGACCTCGTGAAGCTCTTCGACGGAAATCACGCCGTTGGTCATCGCGTCATAGCCAGGCAATGCTCCGGGACGCCCACCAGTGAAGCCAGGCAGAAGGTTTAGGACGTCAATCTCAAGAGTTCCGAACAAACTCTCAATGTGCGGCCGCTCCGCAGACGCGTAGGCGCGAGTTATCGTATTGACGCTGCCGACGCCCATGAGAGCTCCGACGGTCGTGCTGTTCCGTAGACCAGTTCCATTGTCGTTCTTGACGTGAAGCAGTCCGACCGCCGCGGCAGGTTCACCACTACATCCGTACATTTGTTTTTCCCGCGTCTTATTACGCGTGGCCATGCGAAACAGTGCGACTGTGGCTTCAGCGCAGGGACTCTCAGTGATCACCCAGCCCAATGGCATACGACTTGCCACATCGAGCATAACGACGATCCAGAAGCGTGACCTGATGTATTCATCAAGCCTGACCTGCTCCCCTGAAAAGTCCGGTGTTTTGAGTTAGCCTGTTCTCCAAGAAGG